>Ga0307373_10001693_pt1 | contig 40993 bp, 37 predicted proteins | sample OX2MG_FD_202534 | JGI IMG/M metagenome (GOLD analysis project Ga0307373, IMG submission 202534) | Soil microbial communities from Risofladan, Vaasa, Finland - OX-2 | ecosystem: Environmental > Terrestrial > Soil > Coastal area > Acid sulfate soil | place: Finland: Risofladan, Vaasa | collected...
CCATTTGCCCACTCCCCGCTTTCGCAAAACGCAATAAACCTTTGCGCTATTTTGCCTAAAGCTCGTTTACCGACTTTCGTTCGAGCGCCAGCTTTATGGCGTTGTCCATGATTCGCTCGGCAAACGGGGTCGTGAGCTGATTCAACTCCTCGACTAAGTCCGAGATTAAAGCATGATTTGTGCCGAATGCCGTTTCCCTAAGTTTAATAACGCATTCCTCGATCCGTGACCGCTCATCCGCCCCGATCAGCTCCGGATACTCTGCCAATTGCTTATGCACTGCGGTCAGAATCTGGTCTGCTCCGGTCCTCGCGGTGATAAGCAGCCGCTGCTCGAGGTCCTGCTCGCCCAAATCTATCGACTCTTCCAGCAGCCGCTCTATCTCGTCATCGTTAAGCCCGTAGCTCGGCTTCACGTCGACCGAGTGTTCGCGGCCGGTGCGCTGGTCGCGCGCGGTCACGTTAAGGATTCCGTTCGCGTCGATAAGGAAGGTCACCTCCACCCGCGGCAATCCGGCCGGCATCGACTCGAGCGGCCCGAGCTTGAAACGCGCGAGCGACCGGCAATCCGCCGCCAGCTCGCGTTCGCCCTGGAGCACGTGAACGTCGACGTGCGTCTGATTGTCGACCGCCGTGGTGAACATCTCGCTGACGCTGGTTGGAATGGTGGTGTTGCGATGGATCAGCCGCTCCATCACGCCGCCCATCGCCTCTATCCCGAGCGACAGCGGCACCACGTCGAGCAACAGCTCGGTCCGCGCGCCCATAAGGACGCCCGCCTGCACGGCGGCGCCGAGCGCCACCACCTGGTCAGGGTCAAGCGAGCATAGCGGCTCGCGGCCGAAGGTCTCGGCGACGCGCCGCCTTGCCAGCGGCATCCGGGTCGACCCGCCGACCAGGACCACCGCGTCGATATCGCCGGGCGCCAGCGCGGCGTCACGCATCGCCATCCGGCATCGTTCGAGCGTCCGCGTGATTGTCATGTCCGAGAGACGCTCGAACTCATCCCGCGTTACGGTCCGGCGAACCTCGCGCCCGGCCATCGGCAGCTTCATCTCGACGGCGTTCTCGAAACTGAGGCGCTTCTTGGCGTCTTCGGCGGCCGAGCGTGCGCTGTTCCATAGATGGCGGTCGCGGCGGACCTCTGGCGCAACGCCTTCGAGCAGTAGATTAACCAGAATAAGGTCGAGGTCGTCGCCGCCCAGATGGGTGTCGCCGTTGGTGGCGAGCACCTCGAAGATGCCGCCCTTGATATTGAGGATCGAGATGTCGAAGGTGCCGCCGCCGAAATCGTAGACTGCGACCTTGCCTTCGGTCTCGCGATTGAGGCCGTAGGCAAGCGACGCCGCGGTCGGTTCGTTGACCAGCCTGACGACTTCCAGTCCAGCGAGGCGGCCGGCGTCCTTGGTCGCCTGGCGCTGGCCGTCGTTGAAGTAGGCGGGGACGGTGATTACCGCGCGATCGACAGTCTCGTTGAGCGCCGCTTCGGCGCGAGCCTTGAGCGCGCGGAGAATCGCGGCCGAGATTTGCGGCGGCGTCCAGATACGCGAACCGACCCGGAAGCGGACCACCGGAGCGGAGAAGTCGGCGAAGGTGTAGCGCTCGCGATCCTCGGACGCGACCTCGCCGCCGCCAAGGCCCATGTAACGTTTGACTGAACGGATCACCGCGCCGGCCTCGCCGCCGGGAAAACCCACCGCGTGGGCGCGCCCGTCCTGCTCAACGGTCAGATGGGGTTCCATCGCGATCGCGCGATCGCCCACCGCGGCTTCACCGTCGGGCATCAGCGCAACCACCGAAGGCAGCAGCGGATTGCCGGTCTCGGGGTCGGCGATTACGCGCGGCCGGTCGCCGTCCATGATCGCGGCCAGGCTGTTGGTGGTGCCCAGATCTATTCCGAGTATTCTAGACATCTCAGTCTTTCAGACGAACCCCTGAAGGAACAAATCTCGCTCTCAAACAACGGGAATCAAAATGAACCGCGCCTGTGATTCGTTCGCCCTGGTTCATAAACGATCGGCCACGGACTGGGCCGGTTCGAGCGCGCGATCGATATCGCGAAGCAGCGTTCTCAGATAAGCGATCCGCGAGAGTGTCGTCTTGAGTTCCGCGAGCAGTTTTTCGCCGCCGCCATTGCGCGAGCTTTCACCGTTATCGTTGCCGGCGGCCTCGCGAGCCGCGGCGCTTTCGTCCCATCGCGCGAAGTTCCGTCCAAGCGCGTCCATCGCGGCGTCGATCAGCGCCCGCAACTCGGCGCGGCGCGCCGCGGCTTGCGCCGCCAGGGTTGCGCGGCCACGCTCGTCGGCCGCAGTCAATTCCGCGAGCTCCTCCTGCACCTCGAAGACCAGAGCGGCCAGGTCGGGCGCAACGCCCTTGTTGTTTTCCGCGAGGCTTGCGCCGCTCAGTTCGAGCCAATAGAGGCCGCGGCTGACCGGATCGCGCAGGGTGCGGTAGCTTCGAGTCAGCAGCGCGGTGCTCGTGAGACTTGCGGCACGCATCGTGGCCGCAGCCCCGGCGAAGCGGTCGGGATGAACCTCGCGGCCAAGCGCGTGATAGCGGCGTTCGAGATCGGCGAGGTCGAGGACGAGGCGGCGAGGAAGGCCGAGCGCAGCGAAGCAGTCAATCTCCGCGCCGAGCGGCGAGCCGCATTCGGAGCATATAAGGCGCGGCGGCTGAGGCCGCGCACATGACGGGCATTTCAATTCCATCGTTGCGCTTTGACGCCGATGCGCGGCTGGTCATACGACGAACGACTCGCCGCATCCGCAGGTGCGCTTGGCGTTGGGATTGACGACCCGGAATCCGGCCGACATCAGCTCTTCGCCGTAGTCGAGTTCCGAGCCGTTCAGATAAAGGAAGCTCTTTTTGTCAACGATCAGGCGCGCGCCCTCGCGTTCGAAGACCTTGTCGCGCTCCTTGGCGTCGTCGAGCTCCATGCGGTACTGGAGCCCGGAGCACCCGCCACCCACGACCTTGACGCGCAGGCCCGCGCTGGGCTTTTCGGCGACCAAGGTGCGGATTTTGCTGACCGCGTTGTCCGAGAGTGAAATCATTGCTTACTTCAACCGCTTGTTCGCGCCAGTTCTGATGCGCCGGCCTTGCGACGCAGATTCATTCGTGTGCGCCCAACTCCTCAGCCCTTGGCCGCCACATTTTCGACCACGGCGGAAGCTTCGCCCTTGCGGCCGCGCCAGTCGCTAATCGCGGCTTTGATCGCGTCTTCGGCGAGCACGGAGCAGTGAATCTTGACCGGCGGGAGGTTGAGCTCCTTGACGATCGCGGTGTTCTTGATTTCGAGCGCTTCGTCGATCCGCTTGCCCTTGACGAGTTCGGTCACGTAGCTCGAACTTGCGATCGCGCTGCCGCATCCGAAGGTCTTGAAGCGGGCGTCCTGGATTACGCCGTCGTCGGAGATCTTGAGCTGGAGCTTCATCACGTCGCCGCATTCGGGAGCGCCAACCACGCCGGTGCCGACGTTGGCCTCGTCCTTGGCGAACGAGCCGACGTTGCGCGGATTGCTGTAATGATCCATCACTTTGGGCGAGTACGCCATGATATTTTCTCCTACGGGTCGTCAGGTCCCCGCGGTTATTGAGCCTTCCATTGAACCGATTTCAAATCGATTCCTTCACGCGCCATCTCGTAGAGCGGCGACATATCGCGGAGCCTTCTTACTTCCTTGGTCACCCGCTCGGCCACGTAGTCGACCTCTTCTTCGGTATTGAAGCGGCCCAGTCCAAAGCGCAGCGAGCTGTGCGCCAGTTCGTCCTCGACGCCGAGCGCCCGGATTACGTAGGACGGCTCGAGCGTGGCCGAGGTGCAGGCCGAGCCCGAACTGACCGCGATATCGTTGATACCCATCAGGAGCGACTCGCCTTCGACATAGGAGAAGCTGATATTGAGGTTGCCGGGGAGACGCTGGGTCGGATGGCCGTTCAGATAGATTTCGTCGAGATGCTCGAACAGGCGCGCATGGAGACGGTCGCGCAGCTCGGCCATGCGCCGCGACTCCTCGTCCATCTCGGCGCCCGCAATCTCGCAAGCGGCTCCCAGGCCGACGATTCCAGTAACGTTGAGCGTGCCCGAGCGCATCCCGCGCTCATGACCGCCGCCGTCGATTATCGGCGTGAGACGCACACGCGGCCCCTTGGAGCGGACGTAAAGCGCGCCGATACCCTTGGGTCCGTAGATTTTGTGCGCCGACACCGAGAGCAGATCGATATTGTCGCGCTCGACATCGACGGACAGCTTGCCGACCGCCTGCACCGCATCGCAATGGAAGATGATGCCCTTCTCGTGGGCGATCCGGCCGATTTCGGCAATCGGATGGATGGTGCCGATCTCGTTGTTGGCATACATGATCGAGATGAGCACGGTCTTGTCGGTGATCGCCTTGCGCACGTCGTCCGGATCAACCATCCCGTACTTGTCGACCGGCAGATAGGTCACGTGCTTGCCCTGGCGCTCGACGGCGCGGCAACTGTCGAGAATCGCCTTGTGCTCAGTGACGCAGGTGATTATGTGGTCGCCCTTTTCGTGATAGAACTCGGCGACGCCCTTGATAGCCTCGTTATCGGACTCGGTGGCGCCGCTGGTGAAGATGATCTCCTTGGACTTGGCGCCGATCAGGTCGGCAATCTGCTTGCGGGCCTTGTCGACGGCCTCTTCGCCTTCCCATCCGAAGCTGTGATTGCGGCTGGCCGCATTGCCGAACTTCTCGCTGAAGTAGGGCATCATCGCCTCGAGCACTCGCGGGTCGACGCGGGTGGTGGCGTGATTATCCATGTAAATCGGTAGCTTAACCATCGGTCTTAACTTTTATAGCGGGTCTTGTCCTCTTGGCCCTGAGCGTTCACTTAATTGTGGACCAGCTAGGTATAACTTAGGTCCGCGATCCGCTTCTGTCAAACTCGGCGAGGGTTCGATTCACCCCATTTTTGCGATTCCGTGGCTTCAGCAGCGCTTATTCAAGGATGCTCTCTTCCGCTCCCAAAATTAATCGACCTATCAAGTCCACTATTAGTCGGATCGGAGGATTTCGTCAAGAGCTTCTGACCGATCGGTCACGGTGAAAGCGGGCTCGCGCATCCGCGTCAGCCGGCGCTCTTTAGGCGAGCGGCCGGTGAATGGTAGCTTGCATTAACGGAACAAAAGGGAGAGTCCGTGCTCCGCCGCGCACGCTCAAGGAGTCGGAACCGCGGTATTTTCGTCGCAATGTTAGCGGCGGCAATTGCAGCTTCGACGGGGCGGGCGCAGAGGCTCTCTCCGTCTGACTTCAACGGTCTAGATCGGCTCGGATGATCCCGAGAGCGGCGTTTCGAGCATGACAGCACGGGGATGGGCATCGATCTGGGCGAGGTCGACGATCAGGTTTCGTTGATTACGGCAGCTCTAACAGCCGGGGTTTGACGCGGAGGATCTCGCACAGCATGTGCCACGAACCTTTTGGACGTCGAACGCGTTCGGCACCAAGTCAATCGGCCCCTTGCGTGATCCAGCGGTCAGGGACGGGGAGAGGAGAGGGGCTCGCTTGCACCGCAGCCTGGACGTGTGGTAGCGGACCACTAGCTCTAATGCTGAAAAAAGCAAATCCCCGATTGAGCGTCCTCATTGTGATGCGCCGATGACGAATGAAACGCTGACTGTGAGAAAAAATGAGAAGCAAGCTCGCGGTATTAGTAGCGTTACTAGTTACGCTCGTTCTTATCATAGCTGTCAGCCCTTCGTTTCCCCAAGCTAATTCCTTATTGGCGCGTCCCTTTCCCAGCGTCGGACCGGAGATCGGCCTGAACAAGGTAGACAGCGGTGGTGCGATTTGCGCCGGAGAGTCGGGGATGAAGGTCAGGGACTCAGCCGGTAATGCCTACCTCCTCTCCAACAACCATGTGCTAGGCGAGAACAACGGCAGCGGGATGGAGGTCGACCAGCCAGGGCTCGAAAACGCAACGTGCGATCAGTACGCGTCGTCTAGTGGTTATACGTCGGGCACCTCGGCCTGCGCGATCGGGGTCGTCCACTCGTACTTAGAGATTATCCCGGGCTACCTTTACAACGAGGCCGATGCCGCGTTGTCGACGGCGAACCCCGCCACTGCGAATGCGATGATCTACGGCTTCACGAAGACGATCAGCACCGTGGTCCAGACCCAGCCCACGGTCGGCGAGCAGGTAGGGTTTATCAATTCGCGGTCCAGTGTGAACGGGTGGTCGAACCTGATCGTCTGTACGATAACGAGTGTCAACTTTTTTAACGTAGAGGATGTATCCTGCGGCAACAATGTGAGTCCATGTTGTTTCGACATTCCGAACAACCCGCCTGATAGCGACGCAGGTTTCCATGGTCAGATAGAAATGTACTGTCCCGTACCGGCTTCTAAGCTCCCCGGTGACTCCGGCGCTTTGGTCTTCAGCGCCTACGACCAGTGCAACATGCCCGTTGGTTTATTGTACTCGGGGGATCAGGAGGGGAGCGGATCGTCGGATACGCTCGCACCAATCCTCCTAACTCTACAAAGCCTCGGCGTTTCCATCGCAGGTACCAACACCTGCCAGTCCAACCCATCGCATGGCCCGGTGCTCGCGGCAAGCACGCCTAGGTTGGAGATGGCCCAGTTGACCTCAAGCGAAATGTCCGACAAGGACCACATTTACGTTCACCAGGGAGAGCCCGGGTACGACCCGAGTCTGCCGTCCCAGACGCCTACGACCGGCCCAGGTATCGGGAATTACCGTCCCTTGACGCCAAGTGAGGAGGCCCAGGATAGGCTGATTGGCCAGGCGATCAATTCTCCGACCTTCGAGGCCACATTCGAGCACTGGCAGACGGCGCTCGGCATGCAGATCACGGGTATGGGAGCTATGGAGATGCCGGATGGCTCCTACAAGTTCGTAGTGAACGTGGACGCGGGAGGCAAACCGATTCCTGACGTTCTGCCGCACAACTTTATGGGCCTATCGGTGGTGGCCCAAGATCGACCGCCTCAAAAACAATTCTGAGCCCGAGTCCCGAAGCACATCGGTGCAAGCTGATTTCGACGCAGTGAATTGGCCCACCCCCGCTATCGGACGGCAGGGTCTCTATTTGCGAGGTTTAAGGACGATCCGGCGTTCGTGGGTCCAATCCTCGAAGCCGAGCTTGTACCACGCCGACGAGCCGAGCCAGTTGCGATGGTGTACGGTCAGGGTCACGACCGTCACGTCCCTGGAGAGAAACCATTGGTAGGCCGCTTCGAGCATCGGGCGCATGATTCCCATGCCGCGCCAGTTCTCCTCGAGAAAGGCGTGATTGATATAGCCGCGCAGGCGGGGAAGAGAGCCCTGCCGATCACGCCGCAGATGGACCCATAGGTAGCCGATCAGTTGCGGGCCGGCGTCGGCGACCCAAATGGCATGATGGTCGCGGCCGAGGAGCAGCGGGAGCCAATCAGGGGCGCGGTGGATTTCATCCCAATCGAAGCGGGCGCGATCGTCGAGCGCCTCGTGATAGGCGCTGATCGCGGCGACCAGCCGGGCTATTTCGGGGATATCCTGTTCGCGCGCGCGGCGGGTTTCGACAGCCATCGCAGGTTCATCCTTGCCGGGAAGTCGGGGTCCGGAGCGGAAGAGCGGCCCCCGCGATCAGCAGTCAGCGCCGGATCGAGCCGGGAATCAAGCGGCGGCGCCGAGCGGGCCGGGACGGTCGCGATCGAAGACGACCTCGGCGAGGCGGCGCTCGGTGCGGATCGATTTGAGGGCGGCCTCGCGCGTAATCTCGAACTCGCGCTCGAACCAGGGTGCGAGGCGTGCGAGGAGCGCGGCGGGATCGGCGAGCGCATCGGCGGCGACGAGGCCGGGCGCGATAACGCATCGGAAGCCCACCCGCTCGAGGCCGTCGGCGCGGTCGAAGCGAAGTGTCAGAGCAAGGCCGCCGCCGGTAATCGCGGCGGGCGGTTCGGCGAGGGTCAGGCGGTAGGGACCGCGGCCGGTGCTGATTTGAAGCGGGGTCATCTTGCGCGATCGAACTTTGCGCCGGTCGGCCGCGAGCGAATCGCGGGCCGGGTTATCGGCGGCCTCAGGCGGCCCGCGGCAGGGCCCGGCGGGTGCGGCCGGTACCCTCCCAGAAGAGCACGACCGGGCTCGCGATATAGATAGAGGAGTAGGTGCCGGTGATGAATCCGACCAGCAGGGTGAAGGCAGGCGGGCGCAGGATCGGTCCGCCGAGGGCGAGCAGCGCGATCAGGACGGCGACCGCGGTGCCGGAGGTCAGGATGGTGCGCGAGAGCGTCTCGTTGATTGCGCGGTTCATGATCGCGGCGAGCGGCTCGCGGCGGCGCTTGGCGGCGTCCTCGCGGATGCGGTCGGAGACGATGATAGTGTCGTGGACCGAGTAGCCGATAACGGTCAGCAGCGCGGCGAGCGTGGTCAGATCGAACTGAAGACGCGAGATGACCAGCGCGCCGGTGACGACGAGGACGTCATGAAGGAGCGCGATGACCGCGCCGGCGCCAAAGCTCCAGCTAACGTTGCGGAACTGGAGCGCGATGAAGACGCCCATGAAGGCGGTGGCGAAGATGACCGCCATGAAGCCGTCGCGGCGGAGATCGTGGCCGACCTTGGCGCCGACGGTCTCGACCCGGAGCACCTCGGCGGCGCCAGGGCCGTAGGTTCGATGGAGCGCGTCGCCGAGCTTGCGGCCGAGACTGCCGATATTGTTCACCTTTGCGAAGCGGACGAGATACTGGTTCTGCGCGGCAGCGCCGAACTCCTGGACGGTTACCTCGCCGAGATCGAGCGGAGCGAGGGCGCGGCGGACCGCGCCGCTGTCGGTCTTTTGCTTGAACTGCAATTGAACCACGCTGCCGCCGACGAAATCGACGCCGTAGTTGAGCCCGACGAAAACCAGCAAGAGTATGGCGGCGACATTGATCAAGGTCGAAAGCGCAATAAAGAAGTAGCGCTTGCCGACGAAGTCGAGGTCGATATCGGGACGAATCAACTGAAAGGACATTGGGCCTGCCTGACGACGGTCCGAAGCCGGACCGGAAAGCTCCGTTGGCGCGCGTAGTGCCTGAGCCTTACTGATGCTCGTTACGGCGCCGCACGCATAAGCACAAAAGATTTAGCGATTAACCTCGGGAAAGGAAAGCGCCCGGCGGGCGCGCGGCGGCCGCGCGGTCCGACCGAAGACGAAGAGAATCCATCCGGTGAATCTCACGTCAGGCGGCGGCGATGCGGGCCTTGCCGCACTTGGCGCATTGATTGTTAATGTTGCCGGGGTCTTCGACCAGGCCGTCGTCGAGCGAATGGCATACTTTGAGGCATCGCGCGCAAATGAAGTAGATGCCGTCGATGGTCTTGTTGATGCGTTCGCGATTGAGGATGCGGCCCTTGAGCTTTTCGACCCGGATGCCGAGGAGATCGCGATACTGGCGCTTGATTTTGCGCCGGCCGGCCTCGTCCTTGGGAAGGTCGGCATCCTCGTCGCTCTCGTCGGTGGCAAGGCCGAAACCGGGATAGAGATCGCGCTTGGAGGATTTGCTTTTGCGAGTCCTGGCCATGGGCGAGCCTCTCAGCGGCTTCGCGCGATATAGCCGCAGGCTTTCTCGCATACCAGGAAGAAGCCGCGGCGGCCGAAACCGGCGTACTTGGTGACTTTGCTGTCCGCGCCACAGGTGGGACAGATGTGGCGATGGGCGGCGACGCCGCCTTTTTCCGCGGTCTTTGCTTTTTTCTCAGCCATGGAAGTTTGCGCTCTCTTTAATGGATTCGGGCCGGGTCATCGGGATTGTCGCGGTTGATTTCGAGTAGTTGAGTTGGCCGGCGAAGCTCTTTCCCGACGCATGAAATATCACGGCGAGACGCGCGACACCGAAACACAATAACACAAATTCAACGCTTGGCGATTACGGACCACGACCAGCCCCTCAGCCTAAACGGCTGAAAAGCGGGTAGTCAATATGTCAGGCGGCCAGGAGCGGCCCGGAAATCCGCTCAGCTCTTCGGATGTATGGTGAGGACCGCACAGGGGGCGTCACGTACGACGCGCTCCGCGACGCTACCGATGAAGACATGCCTCAGGCCCGCCCGATTGTGCTTGGCCAGGACTATCACGCCGGCATCAGTCTCCTTCTGCGCCTTGATAATTTCTTCGACCGGATGACCGGTGCGGACGATCGGCTCGACGTTCACACCCGAGAGGCGCTCGGCAATGATCTGGCGAAGCCGCTTGGCCGCTTCCTCCTCGTGGCGCTCCATGATGACGGGAGCGCTTATCTCGAGCGGGTCCACGGGCCGCACAACGTGGAGCAGGTAAAGCTTGCCGCCTTCGCGATCGACGCACTGGCGGGCAATATCGAGCGCCTCGAAACAGTTGGCATGGAAAGCAATCGGACAGACGACCTTTTTATACTGCAGCATATGGCCTGTCTCCTTACCGCTGGTCAGCGGATTTCATTGTGATTCTCAGAGCAGGCTCGCACCAGCCCGCGGCGATTTGCAAACGGAACCGCGCGCGGGCCGCTTTTTGGAAGCGGCGCGTTCGCTTAAGGTGGGAGTCTTGGACGCCAAATTCAAGGAAGACGACGCGGTCATCTTTATCGACCGCAAGGGCCGGCGCTACCTGAAGCTCCTCAGGCGCGGGATTCGGATCACGATTCGCGGCGAGATCGCGGCCGAGGCGCTGATCGGAATCGACGAGGGATCACGCGTGAAGCTTTCGGGCGGCGAAACCTTTATCGTGCTGCGGCCGACCTACGCCGAACTGATTCCGCTGCTGCCGCGCGCCGCTCAGGTGATCTATCCGAAGGACACCGGACCGCTGCTGATATGGGGCGACGTGTTCGCGGGCGCAACGGTTATCGAGGGCGGAACCGGCGCGGGTGCGTTCACGATCGCGCTGCTGCGCACGGTCGGGCCGGCGGGGCGGGTGATATCGTACGAGGTGCGCGGGGACTTCGCGGCGGCGACGCGGCGCAACGTGGCAAACTTTTTCGGTCCGGCGCCGAACTGGACGCTCAAGATTCGCGACCTCTACGAAGGCTTCGACGAGACCGGAATCGACCGGCTGTTCCTCGACCTGCCCGAGCCCGGCCGCGCGCTCGAAGTCGTGGGCGCGGCGCTGCGTCCCGGCGGCGTGCTTACCTGCTACGTGCCGACGGCGATTCAGTTGCGCGATACGGTCGAGGCGCTGGCCGCGAATCGGAACTTCGGCGAGATCGAGAGCTTCGAAACGCTGATGCGCAACTGGCACGTCAAGGGGATGAGCGTCCGCCCGGTCCATCGGATGATTGCCCATTCGGCGTTCATAATCGTGGCGCGGCGGCTTGCGGAAGTGGTCGAGGCGGCGAGTATCGCCACGGCGCAGCAGGCGGACGCGGGCGAATCGGCGGGGGTTAGCGATCACGCGGAGCAAGGCGGCGCGGAAATCGATGAAGACGGCGGGCGAATCGAAGCGGACGACGATTCGGACGTCTGAGGATCGTGGCGCCAACCTGTCGGTGCGAGCATGCAACCGGAATGATGGTTAGGTTACTTTCCGCGAGATTTGCTGATCGCGGGAGTCGATATGGAAGCAGCTTTTAGCTTCGTACTAAACGAGGATGTGGACAGCGCGACGGCCAGCGCGCTTCACGATCGGAAGAGCAAGCAGAATAACGACGCCGCACTGCTCGACGCCTATTCCGAGGCGGTCGCGGACGCGGTCGAGCGCGTCAGCGGCGCGGTGGTCAATATCGAGGTGTTCCGGAACGACCGGCACGCGGGGTCGGGATCGGGATTCATCTTCACGCCCGACGGTTTCGTGCTGACCAACAGCCACGTGGTCGCAGGTGCGTCGCGGATAAGCGTCGCGATGCTCGATGGGCGGCGGGTCGAGGGCACGGTGATCGGCGCCGACCCCGACAGCGACCTCGCCGTGGTGCGGATCGCGCCGCCGGGCGTCGCGCCGGTTGCGATGGGCGATTCGGGCGCGCTGCGGGTGGGACAGGTCGCGATCGCAATCGGCAGCCCGTACGGCTTTCAATGCACGGTGACGGCGGGCGTGGTAAGCGCGCTCGGGCGGTCGCTGCGATCGACCTCGGGCAGGCTAATCGACAACGTGATCCAGACCGACGCGGCACTCAACCCGGGCAACTCGGGTGGTCCGCTGCTGAACTCGCGCGGCGAAGTGATCGGAGTCAACACGGCGGTGATTCTGCCGGCGCAGGGAATCTGCTTCGCGATCGGGATCAACACCGCGAAGTACGTCGCGGGACGGCTGATTCGCGACGGACGGATCGTGCGCGCGTTCATCGGCGTAGCCGGCATGAATGCGCCGATGCATCGGCGCGTGGTCAGGTTCCATCGGCTGGCGACGGCGACCGGAGTGATGGTCTCATCGATCGAGCCCGGGAGCGCGGCCGAGCGGGCGGGCCTCAAGGCGGGCGACATAATCGTTGCGTACAACGGCACGCCGGTCGGCGCGATCGACGATCTTCATCGGATGCTCGTCGAGGATCAGATCGGCGCGGATGCGGAGTTGACCGTGGTGCGAGGCACTGAGAAGGTGCAGATGGCGATCGTGCCGTCGGCGGCGCGCCAGGCGTAAATCCGGGCGGCGCGATTCGCACTAATCTCGAGGAGCGCCCGAAACGCGCCGGGCGCGGCGGCGGATCGCGGCGCGGCCCTGGTCCAGTGATGTGTCACAGACCGGCACCGCGCTTACGACGTCAATCTGCTAGACTGAACGGTTGTGATTCCCCACCAATTGATAAATCGAAACCCAGGTGCCCTATCGTGTCGTCGATCCGCCGGATAAAGGAAGAGAAGCGAGGCATGCTTCGCCGGCATACCCAGGCCGATAATGTTAAAGGACTGACGCAAGTTCTGACGACGTTGGCGCCGCTTGCGCTCCTGTGGTGGGCCGCGGTGTTGAGTGTCGGCGTTTCCCGCTGGCTCACCGTAGCCGCGGTGTTGCTAATCAGCTTGTTCACTATGCGCGTTTTTGTGCTGATGCATGAATGCGGCCATGGCAGCTTGTTTCGCACCCAGCGGCTCAATCGCACGTTCGGCTTTCTCCTGGGCGCCGTCACGGGCATGCCGCAGTACGTGTGGTCGCAGCATCATAGCTATCACCATGCCCACAACGGGAACTGGGAAAAATACCGCGGACCGTACACCACGCTCTCGGTAGACGAATATGCGGCGATGACCACCGTGCGGCAGCTCATGTATCGAGGCAAGTGCAGCATCGCACTCGCTCCTTTGGTCGGCTTAATATATTTGATTTTTAACCCGCGCTTTACCTGGCTCGAAGGCAGTATCGGCCTTGTGAGCCATATTGTTAAAGGGAAAATCGCGCAGCCACAGCTATCGATAAAGGCGCACGCCGCCAGTTTTAAAACGCGCTATTGGCAATCGGACAAAGAGTACTGGCATATGTTCTGGACCAATGTCGTGCTGCTCGGCATATGGGTGCTGATGTGCTGGGCAGCCGGTACGGTGCTGTTTTTTACGATTTATTTAATCAGCGCATCGATAGCCGGCGGCGCAGGTGTCGTGTTGTTCACCGTTCAGCATAATTTCAGGCACTCCTATGCGAGCGATAGCGGACACTGGGACAGCGACACCGGCGCGATTGAGGGAACGAGTTTTCTGATTTTGCCGCGCTGGTTAAACTGGTTTACCGCCAATATTGCCTATCATCACATTCACCATCTGTCCGCCAGAATTCCAAACTATTGCTTGATCGGGTGCCACAACGAATATCAGTATCTCTTTTCGGATGTCACCCGCGTGAGGTTATCCGACGTTCCCAATGCCTTGAAATACATTCTCTGGGATACGCGCACCCAGCAAATCATTTCGGTGGCGGAGTATCGGCAGCAGATCAACCTGGCGCCGTAAGGTTAATTGAGGGCTTTGGCCATCGACTTCCAGAAATGAAACCTGGCGGTCACGTAACCGTCAATAGAACGTCGCGGTCTGCTCGGCACGCGCCGAAGTCATCGCGCCCGCGGTAGGGCTGAAAGTCTGCGTCGCCGAGTTGTAGATCTCGGCGCTTGACAATGAGGAGCCCACCTCCGCGAGAAAACCGGTCAGGCTGGAGAGGGAACCGCTCGACGAGCCGCCGGGCAGACCGAAGCCCCCCGCTATCAGCACCATGCCGCCTCCGAACGGAGTCGCGGTATGACTCGCGCGCGCCGCCGTCATATTGCCAACCGCCGCGAAAGTTTCAGTCGCGGGATTGTACAACTCCGCCGTGTTGGTCGGAGTGCCCGGCGTTACATAGCCGCCGGTGATCAGCACGGTACCATCGCCAAGCAACGTGGCCGCGTGTCCCGCGCGCGCCGAAGTCATGTTGCCGACGAGTTTGAATGTGCCGCTGATCGGGTCGAAAAGTTCGGCGGTATTGGTCGCGGTTCCGGTCGCGTTGAAGCCGCCAGCAATCAGGACCGTGCCGGCGAACAAAGTGGTCGCGGTATGGTCATAGCGCGCGACATTCATCGGCCCGGCCGTCGCGGCGAAGGTGGATGCGGCCGAATCGAAAACCTCGGCGCTGCTATGAACAATGCCGCGCGCGCCGACCCCGCCAGTTATCAGGACCTCGTTGTTGCCGAAAGCGGTGGCCGCCTGATAGGCCCGAGCCTCTGTCATCGGGTTGGGATTGTTGAAGAAGCCGCCGTTGGGCAGTCCGATCGCGCCAAAAATGTCGTCGGTCGCGAGCGCTACGCCGGTATCGCTGTCGCCACCGGCGGCAAGCGTAGTCGCACCGTAGTCAGTCAGCGTGAAATTGACCCGGCTCTGGCTCATCGGCGTGGTATCGACGAATTGACCGGTGCTGTCGAGCTGCTCGGCGGAGGCGAGCGGGGTCACGACGCCGTTGGAGACGTCCACGCCGCCCGCTATCAGAAGCGAGTTGGAACTCACGTCGAACCGCGACGAGGGATTCGAGCCCGCCGGAGGCGGTCCTGGCGGCGGAAATAGAACGAGTTCAGCTTGATGCCCCGCGCGCGCGACGGACAGGCTGCATCCTTGAGTGAAAAGGCCGGTCGCGGGATTGAAGATGTCGGTGGTCTTAAGCGAATTGCCGTTCTGATCGAGTCCGCCGACGATCACCACAAACGGATTAACCGGGAACGTCCCCACCCCCGCGCCGAGGAAGGGACCAGTGCCGATAGTCGCGGGGCAGCTTGGAAGAGGCGGCGCGGGCGGCGGCGAATTGCCGGTGTCGCCGCCACATCCGGCGATCGCAACGGCAATCGCAATCATCAGAGCCGCGGTTACGCCTCGGAGCCGATCGTTACGCATCCCGATGTTCATCTACGTTAACGAACGCAGAGTCAAACAGATCTTGCAGGATTTTTTTCCTAGGCTCGGCTTGTCCGCGTCTCCCGCGACCGCATCGCCTGCGGGAGATCAGTGATGGAAGATCGCGCCGAAGAACTTGCCGATCGCGCCGAACATGCTGTTGGATGCGGGCGTCGCGGCGCCGCCGGGTTTCGCGGCAGCAGCGCTCGCAAGCGCCGATGCGCCGCGGGTCATCGCGCCGGGCGCTCCGCCAGCCACCAGCGCCGGACGCGAGAAGAGCCCGCCGCCGTGCAGCGGACAAATTTCGGTCGGCGCGGTGCCACGGATGAACGGCAGCGTGACCGCGCGCGGACAGGCCGTGGTCGCAAGCCCGCCGCTTGCCGGATCGATAGTCGCGAGCGTGACTCCGCGCGGAATTTCAAATCGAGGCGAATCGGCCGGCGTGATCTCGGTCATGAAGCGGACCCACGCGGGCAACGCCGCCTCCGCGCCGGGAAGACCGAGGCTCTGCGGATGGTCGAAGCCGACCCACGCTCCGGTCACGACTCGCGGCGTGTAGCCGACGAAGTAGGCGTCGTGAAAATCCTCGGTGGTGCCGGTCTTGCCTGCGGCCGGGAAATCAAGGCCCATCGCGGCCGCGCCCGCGCCTGTGCCCCATTGCAGGACGCCCTGAAGCGCGCCGGTTATGAGATACGCGGCGGCGGGACTCGTGATCCGTTCCGAAATCGGACGATGCTCATAGATGAGATGGTTGGAGCCGTCGTATACCGCGTCGATCGCGTAGGGCGGAATCGCGATGCCGGCGCTCGCGAAGACCTGGTAGACCGAAGCGAGTTCGAGCAGGGTGGTTTCGGCCGAGCCGATCGAAATCGGGAGCACGTTGGGAATCTCCTCGCCGATACCGAGTTCGTGCGCGGTCCGGATTATCGCCGGCGTGCCGAGAAGGCTTCCGAGATACGCGGTCGGCACATTGAGTGATTCGATCAGCGCCTGTGCGACCGTCACCGTGCCCTGGTAGGTGCGCTCGTAGTTGACCGGCGTCCATCCGCCGAACGACATCGGCCGGTCGGGCAGCATCGAGGCGAGGGTCACGCGCTGGCCGAGCGGCGAGCGCGCGGGATCGAGCGCGGTCAGGTAGACGACGGGCTTGAAGGCGGAGCCGGGCTGGCGCTCGGCCTGGACGACGCGGTTGAACTGGCTTGCGGCGTAATCGCGTCCGCCGACCAGGGCAACGATCGCGCCGGTGCGCGCGTCGAGTGCGACCAGCGAGCCTTCAAGGCGATCCGCGGGATTTGCACGGCGGAGCGCTGGATGCTCACGTTCGAGGCGCGCGAGATTATCGACCACGGTTCGCTGTGCGTCGGCCTGAGTTTCGGGGTTGAGCGTCGTATAGACCTTGAGCCCCGCCTCGTTCGCGCCCAGGCCCGGAATCGACCGGACGAGGCTCGTGACGTAATCGGTAAAGTAAGGCGCACGGCGAAGGCCCGGCGGCGGGATGATCACGAGCGGCGTCGCGAGCGCCTCGGCGTAGGCGGCGTCGTCGAGCACGCCCGCGCGATGCATCACGGCGAGCACGATGTCGCGCCGGGCGCGGCAATTTTCGGGATGGCGGCGCGGGTCATAAAGGCTGGGCGCCTGGATCATGCCGATCAGCGTCGCGGCCTCGGCGGGCGAGACTTCGCGCAGGTCCTTGTTGAAGAAGTAGCGCGCCGCAAGCGGCATCCCGTCGATCGGCGTGCCGTCGTACTCACCCATCGCAACGTCGTTGATATAGCGCTCGAGGGTTTCGTCCTTGCTGAGGCGGATTTGGATGACGAGGGCGACCGCAAGTTCGCGGAATTTGCGCGCGAAGCTCCGCTCGTGGCGGTCGATAAAGGTGCGCGCGAGCTGCTGCGTGATCGTGCTCGCGCCCTGCTGCAGGTGGTGCGAGCGGAGGTCGGCGATCGCGGCCTCGATAATCCGGATCGGGTCGAAGCCCGGATGGTAGTAGAAGAAGCGGTCCTCGGTCGCGAGCAATCCGCGCACCAGGTAGGGCTTGAGATCGCCCAGCCGCTCTTCGACCCGCTCGGCTGGCGCGCCGGGCAGCAGCCGTCCGATAACTTCGGGCTCGAGTGCGGCGCCGCCAAGCGCCATCCCGAACGAGTCGGCGACGCCGGCGATCCGCGTGCGATCGAGACTCACGTAGACCAGTTCGGCGGGGAATTCGCGCGCGCCGATATCGAAGCCGCGCATGTAGATAGTAATCCGCTGTGGCGCGACTGAGTATTCGCCGGGCTCGGTGGGATCGCCGACGGCAGTATAGGAAAGATTATTGAGGCGCTCGAGCAGATGGGCCTTGACCACATCGGCGCCGGCTTCGAGCGTGAGCGGCGCGGAATAGATCGCGGAGGTCAGCGCGGCGCTGCGCTGATCGATGAGCGCCGAGATTTGCCCGTAAAGCTGGGCGATATAGAAGCCGGCGCCGAACGCGATCAGCAGAAATGCGCCGAGTGCGATGCGCGCGGGATGCCATCGGCGGACGGCCGCCCGCCAGGCCCGCACCCGCGACTGTAATTCACCGAGCAATCCGCGCGGCCGCCTCTGATTAGCTTTGGAGCGAGCGGTGGTGCGAGGCTTCCGCGGCGCGCGGCGCGCAGGCTCCCCGGCCTCGCCGGTGGAGGGGCCGTCCGGCCCGGCGAGCGACTCGCCATTGGGCTTCGCGCCGAACTCGAGGCGCGGCTGGACGCCCGGCGCGACAATTGGCTTGGCCCGGGAACCGCCGCCGGATTTCGCCCCGGGTTGCCCGGTGGGCTTGCGGCCGCCTTTCCTCGATCCACCGCTCACTTCGTCCTACCCCCGCCCCGCCCATCTCCGATTCGTACCGTGATCATCCGCGATTCGCACCCGGAGCGGGACTTCCTGCGTCCAGACCCTGCCACGCGAGTATAGCCCGCGTCCGATTCTCCGCGCGATCCCGCGCGGGCATCCGCTCCGATCGCAATCAGGCGGCGCGTCTGCGCTCGAGCGGATAACCGGCGCCCGCCCACGCAGCGAACCCACCGGCGAGATACGCCGCGTCTTTCACTCCCGCCTCAATCAGTAGCCGCGCCGCACGGACGCTGGATGCCTGATGCATTCAAGTGCAGTAGGCGACGACCGGACGGTCGTGCGCGACAGCTCGCGTCCATCCGCTGAGATCGTTGGGATCGCCACGGACGGCACCTTTGATGCAGGTCGCCTGCGGTTCGCGGCTGACATCCAACACCTGTACCTCGCCGCGATCGACGAGGCCGCGCAATGTAACGACATCGACCGGCGCAACGATAGTTTCAGCCGGTTGGAGCGCAGTCAGCGGGGTATGCTCTAATTGCGGTTCATTTGCGATCGTGACGGCGGCCGGAACGACGCATTCGAGACAATTTGGCAGTACCGCCTCGTAGTTGAGGAAAAGCAGTGTGTTCTCGCGACGGCGCGCCTCGTGCACCAGCGGCTCGACCTTCTGCCACACCGCGATCGCATCGCTGCCGATCGTGGGCAGAATGTCGGTCTGCCGGATCAGCCCGGTCAAAACCAGATGCCCGACGCGATCATAGAAGCCGCCCACGCGATGGAATGCGCGCTCGGCGCGTTCGCCGCGGCCATTGGCGACAAACTGGTCCCAGGTGCAGGCGGGAAGCTTGTGCAACAGGAAAAGCTGGTCCTCCTGGAAGTCGGGGCTCTGCCAATGCTCGAAGAGATCCGAGCTGATCGCAAAGTAGCGATCCTTGGCGGCCTGGCGAAGCTGAAAAATCACGAACACGGAGCCGGCGACGATCGCTATCGCCGACACGATGCTCGCGATTCCGCTTACCATCTGCCAGTTCGTCATATTCATAAGAATACTCCGACAAGTCGGGCGGGTCCCAGACAGCCGCTCGCGCAAAGGTTCACCCGCACGCCATTAGAATGATAGGAGAGGATGCGGGAGACCACAAATGAGCCAGACTGAGCTTGCTCTCGACGACATCCGGGTTTTGGACTTAACCCATTTCGTCAACGGCCCGTATGCCACGATGTTGCTCGGATACATGGGCGCCGACGTTATCAAGGTCGAGTCGCCGCCCTGGGGCGACGGCATCCGCGCGGTCTATCGGCGCGGCGAGCAGCCCTACGGAATGGCCTTCGCGCTGATGAACTCGAACAAGCGCTCGATCACGCTCAACCTGAAGAGCGACGAGGGGCGCGAACTCTTCAAACGGATGGTCGCGAAGGCCGACGTGGTGGTCGAGAACTACGCAGCCGGCACGATGGACAAGATGCAGCTCGGCTACGGCGTGCTCAAGGAGCTGAATCCGCGGCTGATCTATGCGACCAGCACCGGATACGGACAGAGCGGACCGAATCGCAACCTGCCGGCTTTCGATCCGATCATGCAGGCGACCACCGGAATCATGGCGCTGACCGGCGAGGCCTCGGGACCGCCGCTCAAGGCGGGCGTGATCATGGTCGACGTGCTCGGCGCGGCGCATCTGCTGTCCGGAATCCTCGCCGCAATCCGGATGCGCGATCGCACCGGCAAGGGCCGGATGGTCGAAATCTCGATGCAGGAGGCGGCGCTGCCCACGCTCGTGATGCATATGGGATCGTACTACGGGATGGGATTGCGGCAACTGCGCGACGGCAACCGCTCCTCGGGCGGCGTGATCACGCCCGCCAACTCCTATCCGGCGAGCGACGGATGGGTGATGATCCTCGCGGCCGACAACGTGCGATGGCGCAAGCTCTGCGCGCTGATGGGCCAGCCCGAGCTCGGCACCGATCCGCGCTTCTCCAAACTCGCGCTGCGCTCGCAAAACCGCAACGAAGTCGATCGCATTATCGGCGAATGGACGCGCACCAAAACGCGCCAGGATCTGATGGACACGCTCGCCGCCGCCGACGTGCTATGCGGAATCGTCAAGGAACTGCCCGAGGTGATAAGCGACCCGCATCTGGCCGAGCGCGGCGCGGTAACCGAGATCGACCATCCGCATCTCGGGCGGATGCCGCTGTTCACCTCGGCGCTGCGCTTCGACGGCAAGGCCAACGTTCCGCGATCGCCAAGTCCCGCGCTCGGCGCCGACAACGACAGCGTCTACGGCGCGGAACTCGGACTTAGCGCCGCCGAGATCGCCGACCTGCGCTCGCGCAAGGTCATCTAACCGATTCGTCAGTAGCGGCGAGGGCCGGACCATCAACTCGCCCTTCGCCGAGCCCTTGAGAAGCAGAGAATTTCAATGCCGCGACTGACCGAGCAGGAACAACAGGAAATCATCCGCTACATCGAGGCCGACAAGCCGCTGCCGGACAAGTTCCGCTTTCTGCTGTTCGAGGACAAGCGCGAGGTTGAACTGGTATGGAACGGCAAGACCAACGAGGTCTGCAATATCGTTCTACCCTTTCAGGTTATCGAGCAGGTGGACGAGCCGCGAGCCGAGAAGCCGGCAGACAAGGCGTTGCAACCGGGTCTTTTTGACTCCCGCGGACGGCAGCTCAAGGGCTGGACCAACAAGCTCATCTGGGGCGACAACAAGCTGATCCTGTCATCCTTGAAGAATGGCCCGCTGCGCGAGGAGATCGAAAAGCAGGGCGGCCTCAAGCTCATTTACATTGACCCGCCGTTTGATGTGGGCGCGGATTTCTCGATGGACATCGAGATCGGTGACGACACCTTCACCAAGAAGCCCAACATTCTTGAAGAGATCGCCTATCGCGACACCTGGGGCAAGGGCGCGGATTCGTTTATTTCGATGATCTATGAGCGGCTAATGCTTATGCGCGATTTGCTAGCCGAGGACGGCAGCATCTATGTGCATTGCGACTGGCGAGTCACAGCGCACGTTCGTTTGGTCTTAGATGAGATTTTCGGCGCTGAACGCTTTATTAACGAGATCATTTGGAAGAGACAAAGTGCACACAATGATACAAGGCAAGGCGCGACTCATCTCGGAAGAATTCATGACACGATTTTTTATTGTCGAAAATCAGAGGCTTTTACTCTGAATATGCAATACGAAGCCTATTCACCAGATCAGGTTGAGTCTTCCTACAAATACATCGAGGAAGGAACGGGACGGCGCTATAGCCTTGGCGATATCACGGCACCGGGGGGTGGGAAGCAAGGGAAGGGAAATCCCATTTACGACTTTTTGGGAGTGACCCGGTATTGGCGGTTTAGTAGGGAGAAAATGCAGGAGATGTATGCTCAAGGAAGCATAGTTCAGACTAAACCCGGAAGAGTACCACTACAGAAGCGCTACCTTGACGAGATGCCGGGAGTTTCGATTCAAGACCTATGGACCTCTGTTTCTCCCGTATCGCCGCAATCGACGCAACGCCTCGATTATCCAACCCAGAAGCCTGAGGCCCTGCTCGAACGCATCATCAAAGCCTCATCCAACGAGGGTGACTTGGTGGCCGACTTCTTCTGCGGCTCCGGCACCACAGCAGCCGTGGCGGAGAAGCTGGGGCGGAAATGGATCGCGAGCGACCTCGGCAAGTTCGCCATCCATACCACGCGCAAGCGCCTGATCGGCGTCCAGCGTGGATTGAAGGCTGAGGGCAAAGACTATCGCGCCTTTGAAATCCTCAACCTGGGCAAGTACGAGCGTCAGCATTACATCGGCGTGAATCCCAACTTGCGCGAGGCGGAACAGCAACAGCAGTTGGAACAAAAGGAAGCCGCCTTCGTTGACCTCATCCTGAGCGCCTACCGCGCCGAAAGGACGGACGGGTTTAACGTCTTCTGTGGAAAGAAATCGGGACGGCTGGTGGCAGTCGGTCCCGTCAACCTGCCGGTGACGCGCCTGTTCGTCGAAGAAGTCATTCTCGAATGCCGCAAGAAGCACATCACCCGCGTGGACATCCTTGGCTTTGAATTCGAGATGGGGCTGTTTCCCAACGTGCTGGACGAAGCCCGCGCCAAAGGCATCGACATCGCGCCCAAATACATCCCCGCCGAGGTGTTCGACAAGCGCGCGGTGGAAAAGAGTCAGGTGGTTTTTCACGACGTTGCCGCGATCGAGATCAAGCCGCAAGTCAAGAAGAACAGCGTCGCCGTCGAGCTTACCGACTTCTCGGTCTATTACTCACAGGATTCCATCGCCAACGCCGAAGCGACGCTCAAAGACAAAGCCAGCAAGATCGTGGTGGAGAAGGGGCAGATCGTCAAGGTGAGCAAGGACGCGAACGGCATCGTCAGGCGCGAACGGCTCACCAGGAAATGGACCGACTGGATTGACTATTGGTCGGTCGATTTCGACTTCGAGAGCAAGCGCGAAATCGTCCGCGTGAAGAACGAAGACAGCGGCGAGTGGGAAGAGCGCTGGACGGGGGATTACATCTTTGAAAACGAGTGGCAATCCTTCCGCACCAGGAAGGACCGTTCGATCGAACTGACCAGCGTCTTTCAGGAATCTCCGCCGGGGCGGCGCAAGATCGCGGTAAAGGTGGTCGACATCTTCGGCAACGACACCATGACTATCGTCGAAGTGGCCGTGAGAGCGAAGAGATAATGGCGCTCCATCCCAAGTTCCCCGAATCGCCCTACGCCATCCTCGACCCCGCTGTCCGCTGGTTTCCCGCCGACGAAGCCCTGCGCGAATCAAGCTCTGAAAAGGTGATGCCGCCGCTGGTATCGCAACTGCGCATCAAGGTGAAGGAGTGGCGCGACAGCGGCTATGCCGGGGCGGCAGATACCAGCCGCAGTCTGCTCAACTGGTGGTTCAAGACGCCCCATCTGATGCCGCAAGGCGACGGCACGATGGCCGAGTTTCAATATTACTTTGCGCAACGCGAGGCGCTGGAAACCATCATCTATCTGTACGACGTGGTGGGCGTGCAGGACAAGTTCGACCTGATGCGTTTCGACAGTTCCGGCGCGGTGTCGGCTGGGATGTTTGACGAGAGTTGGCGGCGCTTCGTGGTGAAGATGGCGACCGGCACCGGCAAGACCAAGGTGCTGAGCCTGGTGCTGGCGTGGAGCTTTTATCACAAACTGTATGAGCCCGAGTCGGCGCTGGCGCGCAACTTTCTGGTGATCGCTCCCAACATCATCGTGCTGGATCGCATCTACAAGGATTTTCAAGGCCTGCGCATATTTTTGAAGGACGACCCGGTCGTGCCCGAGAACGGCTTCGACGGGCGCAATTGGCGTGACGATTTTCAACTGACCCTGCACGTGCAGGACGAGGCGCGCATCACCCACCCGATCGGCAACATCTTCCTGACCAATATCCACCGCGTCTATGCGGGCGAAGACATTCCCGCTTCGCCCGATGATGAAGACACGATGGACTATTTCCTAGGCAAGCGGCCGAGCGGCGCGACCACTGATTCAAAAGTGGACCTTGGCATGATTGTGCGGGACATCGACGAGCTGGTCGTTTTGAACGATGAGGCGCACCATATCCACGATCCGCGGATGGCGTGGTTCAAGTCTATCGAAGATATTCACAACCGACTGAAGCAAAAGGGAGATGCGCTCTCCCTGCAAGTGGACGTGACCGCCACGCCCCGGCACAACAACGGCGCCATTTTCGTGCAGACAGTTGCCGATTATCCATTGGTGGAAGCAATCTCGCAGAACGTGGTCAAGCATCCCGTCCTCCCCGATGCTCCGAGCCGCGCCAAACTGGTGGAGCGCAAAAGCGCCAAGTTCACCGAGAAGTACGCCGATTACATTCACTTGGGGGTGATCGAGTGGCGCAAGGCATACGCCGAACACGAAAAGATGGGCAAGAAAGCCGTCCTGTTCGTGATGACCGACGACACCCGCAACTGCGACGATGTCGCCGATTATCTGCGAGCCACCTATCCAGAATTTGGAGACAACGCCGCGGTTCTGGTGATTCACACCAAGAACAACGGCGAGATTTCCGAATCAACCTCAGGCAAGAGCAAAGAAGATTTGGATAGGCTGCGCAAAGATGCCAATGAGATTGATGGGATGGATAGCCCCTGCAAAGCCATCATTTCCGTGATGGTGCTGAAAGAGGGCTGGGACGTGCGCAACGTCACGACCATCGTCGGCCTGCGTGCCTATTCCGCCAAGAGCAACATCCTGCCCGAGCAAACTCTCGGGCGCGGCCTGCGCAAGATGTATCCCGGTAGCGTGGAGGAATACGTCAGCGTGATCGGAACGAATGCCTTTATGGACTTCGTCGAATCAATCCAAGCGGAAGGCGTCATACTGGAACACAAGCCGATGGGGGAAGGCACGCAGCCCAAGACGCCTCTGGTAGTTGAGATCGACAAGGAGAACGACAAGAAAGACCTCGCGGCTCTGGATATTGAAATCCCCGTGCTGACGCCCCGCGCATATCGCGAATACAAGAACTTGAGCGATCTGGATGTAAGCGCGCTGGCGCATCAACGCGTGGCATACCTACAGTTCAGCGAGGAGCAACAGCGGGAGATCGTCTTCAAGGACATCACTACTGGCGAGGTGACGCATACAACCATCCTCGACACGGCTGGCGTTGCCGACTACCGCAGCGTCATCGGCTATTTTGCCCAGACGATGATGAAAGATTTGCGGCTGTTCAGCGGGTACGACGTGCTGTACGGGAAGGTAAAAGTTTTCGTGCAGACGAAATTGTTTGACCATCCGGTGCAGCTCGAAGACCCGAACACATTGCGCAACCTGTCGGAGCTGGCGGCCACCAAAACCCTGATCGAGACGTTCAAGAAGGCTATTAACGCCCTCACCGTGCAAGACAAGGGCGACGCGCAAATCCGCGACACCATCAAGCTCCGGCAAACGCGGCCCTTTGTCGCGAAGGACCAACGGTACTTCGTGCCAAAAAAGAGCGTTTTTAATCGCATCATTGGCGATAGCGGGTTTGAGTTGTTGTTCGCCCGCTTTCTGGAAGATTGCGACGATGTGATTTCCTACGCAAAGAATTATCTTGCGGTCAATTTCAAGTTGGACTACGTAAACGCGGACGGCGACATTTCCAATTACTACCCGGATTTTCTGGTCAAGCTGTCCGGCCAGCAGATGTTTGTCGTCGAAACCAAGGGGCGGGAAGACGTGGACGTGCCGCTAAAGGTGGAACGGCTGCGGCAATGGTGTGACGACATCAATCGGGTACAGACCGGCGTGAAATATGACTTTGTTTACGTGGACGAACAGAGTTTCAAGCAATACAAGCCGACTTCGTTCCGGCAGTTGGTTGATGGCTTCAAGGAATACCAACAGTGAATGCTGGCAGGCGCTCGGCGCCGACAACGACAGCGTCTACGGCGCGGAACTCGGACTTAGCGCCGCCGAGATCGCCGACCTGCGCTCGCGCAAGGTTATCTGATCGATTCGTCAGTAGTGGCGAGGGCCGACGAAGACGCTGTCGATCGCGTGCTTGGTCCGGGTCGAGGCCTTGCGCGGCTTGCCGATTAAGTCCGCGGCGAGCTTGCGCGCGGCCGGAATAAGCTCGTCCGCGCCGCCCACGACCCGATTCGCCATCCCCATCGCGAACAGCTCCCGCGCACTGTAGCGCCGGCAGTTGATGCAGGCCTCTTTGGCTCGCCACGGTCCCATCCGCCGCGCCATCACTTCGGCCGGCGCGCCGGTGAAGGCTGCGCCCAGCTCGACCTCGGGCACCCAGAACTCCGCATTGTCGGCCGCGACAACAAAATCGCACGCGAGCGCAAGTACCCATCCGCCGCCCACCGCATAGCCGTTCACCGCCGCGATCGTCATGCAATCGAGCCGCGTGATCAGGTCGAAGACGCGGCCGTTCATCCGCGCCCCGCCCTTGTTGCGTTGCGAAAAGATTCGCACGCGCTCGGTGGCGTCGGTCACGCCCTTGGCCGCGGAGACGTCGGCGCCCGCGCAGAACATCCGTCCCGCGCCGGTCAAGATCAGCACCCGCGTTTCGCGTTCGTCGCGCACGCGGAAAATCAGCCGCTCGAGTTCGTTCATCGAGTCGCGCGTCATGCAGTTGCCGCGCTCGGGCCGATTCATCGTGATCGTCGCTATCGTCCCGTCGCTTTCGTAGAGATGATCGTTCAGATGATCTTCAGGCATCGTGTCCTCGCTGCGAAGTGCTGATCACGGACCGTAGGACGGCGCGCCGCCGCTCGGCAAGCGAAATCCCAATCGCTTTGAAAGGACGTCCGCGAAAGGGGGCGGCGCCTCACAGATATTTCTTGAGGCGGCGGCGGCCAAGTTCCTCGACCACGCGGCGCAGGTCCTGCGAGTTCGCGCGGCTGGTGATCAGAAGCGCGTCGCCGGTGTCGACCGCGACCAGGTCGCGCACGCCGAGCGTCACGATCAGCCGTTCACCGCCGCGCACCAGCATCCCTTCGCAATCGAGCGCGATCACGTTGCCCTGCAGGACGTTGCTGCCGCCCTCGCGCATCGCCTCCCAAAGCCCCTCCCAACTGCCGACGTCGTGCCATTGGAAGCGCGCGCGCACGGTCATGACGTTTCGGCTCTTCTCGGCCACCACGCGATCGAATGAGTCGAAATCGAGCCGCCCGTAGAGCCGCTTGAGCGCTGCGCCCGATACCGCCCCGAGTTTCGCCATCGCGCGCGCGAGCTCCGGCGCATGCTCCGCGAGTTCGGCCCGCAGCGTCGCCGCGCTCATCACGAACATCCCCGCGTTCCACAGGTAGCGCCCCGATTCGACCATCCGCCGCGCCTCGTCGAGCGGCGGCTTTTCGATAAATCGATTCACCCGGAAGCCCGCGCCGGCCGCCTCTCCGATCTCCTGGTAGCCGTAGCCGGGCTCGGGACGGTCCGGCACGACGCCGATTACGACGAGCGCACGATCGCCCGAAGCGAGCTCGATCGCGTCGCCGAGCGTGCGCCTGAACCCGGCTGGCGGCGTGATGTAATGGTCGGCGGGCATCACCGCGATTACGCCCTCGCCCGCGCGATCGGCGATCACGGCCGTTCCATAGGCGATTGCGATCGCGGTGCCGCGGCCGGCCGGCTCGACGATCAGATTCGCGGACGGAATCAGTCGCCCAAGCGCTTTGCGAAAGACCTTCTCCTGTTCGGCTGAGACGAGAACGAAGATTCGCTCGCGCGCGACCAAAGGCTTGAGCCGCGCGATCGTGCCGGCCAGCAGGCTCGTCCGACCGTCGACGGCGAACAGCGGCTTGGGCCGCCACGATCGGCTCTCGGGCCAGAACCGCGTGCCGCGTCCGCCCGCGATTATCAGCGCGGAGGGCCGCTCGGCGCGTTTGCCGCGCGATACCGCCGCTTTCAAACTCCGCCCAGTTCCTTGAGCTTGCTCTCGACGATCGATCGAATCTCGCCGAGCGTCTTATCGTCGCGCGCCTCGAAGCGGAGCACCAGCGCCGGCTGCGTGTTGGACGCGCGCACCAGGCCCCATCCGCCGGGAAACTTCACTCGCACGCCGTCGATATCGATCACCGGATAGCGCGCCGTGAAGTACTCGGCTGCGCGCCGCACCAGCTCGAACTTTTTATCGTCGGGGCAGTCCATCCTGATTTCGGGCGTGAAGCTCGAGCGCGGCAGATCGGCCAGTATCTCGGCCAGCCCGCGCCCTTCGCGGCACACGATCTCCAGCAGGCGCATCGAGGCGTAGATCGCGTCGTCGAAGCCGTAGTAGCGATCCGCGAAGAACATGTGCCCGCTCATCTCGCCGGCCAGCGCCGCATGTTCCTCCTTGAGCTTGCTCTTGATCAGCGAATGGCCGGTCTTCCACATGATCGCGCGGCCGCCATGCTTCGCGATGTCGTCGTACATGCGGTTCGAGCATTTGACGTCGCCGATAATCGCCGCGCCCGGCTTCTCGCGCAGGATCGACCGCGCGAAGACCACCATCAATTCGTCGCCCCACACGATCCGCCCGTTCTCGTCGATCGCCCCGACCCGATCCGCGTCACCGTCATAGGCGATTCCGATGTTCGCCTGGTTCTTCTTCACCGCCGCGATCAGGTCGCGCATATTTTCCTCGACCGTCGGGTCCGGATGATGGTTCGGAAAGCGCCCGTCCATCTCGATATAGAGCCCGATCGTCTCGAGACCCATCTCGCGCATCAGCGGCTCCGCGACCACGCCGCCGCATCCGTTGCCCCCGTCGACGACGACCTTCAGCGGACGTTCGAACTTGATATGCGACTTGATGTAATCGCGATAATCCGGCAGCACCGGCCGCGACGACATCGCACCTTTCTTCGCACCCGTGATAAACTCGCGCCGCTCGACGATCCCGCGCAGCTCCTGGATTTCGGCGCCGAAAATCGTCGATGGTCCCACCCCGAGCTTGAAGCCATTGTACTCGGCGGCGTTGTGGCTGCCGGTGATCATCGCGCCGCCATCCATCTTCCAATGCACCACCGAGAAATAAAGCAGCGGCGTCGGCACCACGCCAACATCGACCACGTCGATTCCGCTCGTCATCAGCCCGTCGCTCAAAAGCCCAAAGAGCCGATCCGACGACAGCCGGCAATCGCGTCCCAGCGTTATCTTCGATTTCCCGGCCCGATTAAGCATCGTCGCGTAGCCGCGGCCGAGGCTGAACACGGAATCATCGTCGAAATCATTCTCGACCACGCCCCTGATATCATATTCGCGGAAGACCTGTGCGTTCATCGCTCCCCTTTGGAATGCTTAGAAAGGCGTTGCTGACATCTTCCCCGGCGCCTTTGCCCACTACAGTTTGTGGGACGAATTGCGATGGTGCAAGCTGCGATCCGTTATGAACCTGTTCGATCATATGCAGGCCGATGAACCCTGAGTCCGCCGAACGCACCGCCCTGATTACCGGCGCCGGACGCGGTATCGGCCGCGCCATCGCGCTTGCGCTCGCGCGCGAGGGCTTCTCGCTATGCCTTGCCGCACGCACCCGCGCCGAGCTCGAGGAGACCCGCCGCCTCGCCGGCCTCGAGCCTCGGCGCTCGATAATCGTCCTGGCCGACCTCGCCGACCCGGAAGCTCCCGCGGCGATCGTCGAAACCGCGCTCCAACATTTCGGCCGCCTCGACCTGCTCGTCAATAACGCCGGATGGGCCCCGCCGCGCACGCCCATCCTCAAGACCGCCGGCGCCACAATAGACCGGATCATCGCGGTCAACCTGCGCGCGCCGATCGAGCTCACCCGGCTCGCCGCCGCCGCGATGGCCCGTGCTGGCGCCGGCACGATCATCAATGTCGCCTCGGCCGCCGCGCGCCGCACTCCCGCCGGCGAGGCCGCCTACGCCGCCGCCAAGGCTGGCCTCGTCGCATTCACGCACGCCGCCTTCGCTGATCTGCGCGCTTCCGGAATCCGGATGTCGGTGATCATCCCGGGCCTGACCGATACCGCGCTGATTCCCCATAACAAACGCCTCGACCGCGCCCTGATGCTCGCGCCCGAAGACGTCGCCGGCGCCATCGTCCAGATAGTCGCGACGCCCGCCCGTGCCTGTCCGATCGAAGTCATCCTCGAACCGCAGCGCAATCCGGAATTAAGGTGAGCGGCGCCACTTCCCGATCGGATCGCGTCCCCGCGATTCCGTTCACGCGCGGATTTCTCCTGGCCCTCGCCGCCGGACTCGCCGCCGCCGCGATACTATCGCCGCTCGCCGCCTCCGCCGTCGCCGCGCTCGCGATGCGCTTTCCGTTCCCGCGCATCTTCGACCGCACCGTGATGCTCACGCTCGCCGCCGCGCTCTACCTGATGGCGCGCCGGTTGCGCCTCGCCGCCCTGCTCCGCCAGGGCTTTGCGAATCCCCGCGAAGGACTCGGACTCGCCGTGCGCGGATTCGCGCTCGGGACAATTGCGATAGCCGCGCTGGTCGCACTCGCAGTCGGATTCGGCGGCCATCTCGCGAGTTCGCTCAATCCCGGATTGCGCCTCGTGAATTATGTCGCCGGCGCCCTCGCGATCGGAATCATCGAAGAAGGCTTCTTCCGCGCCTTCCTGCTCGCCGGGATGGAGACCGACTTCGGCCGCGGCGGCGCGCTGTTCACAAGCTCGGCAATCTACGCCGTCGCGCATATCGTGCGCTCGCCCGCACGCTTCTTCGTGACCGGCATCGATCCCACAATCGGCTTCCGCACGCTCGCGATGTGCTTCGAACGTCTGCTCCATCCGTGGGACGCGCTCCCCGGCCTGTTGGGATTATTCCTGCTCGGAGTTGCGCTCGGCGCGGCGTTTCTCGCTACGCGCCGGGTCTACTTTTCGATCGGGCTTCACGCCGGACTGGTGCTCGGTGCGAAGCTCTGGCCGTTCGCCTCGGGACCGGCCGGCGGAGTCCCGCGATTGATCGCGGGCTTCGGCTCTCCGCCGCTGATCAGCGGCCCCGCCGCCTGGCTCTTGGCGCTCGGAATCATCGCCCTCAACCCGATACTTCGCCGGCGCTCTTCGCGACCGGCTCAGGGCACAAGCCAGCGCTGAGCCCGAATCAGGCCGAGGCGCCGGCGCGACCTGGAGTCCGACCGCGCGCTGTCTCGCTCGCGCGCTCCTCGCGGAGCCTCCTCATCGCATCCTTTGCCATGCAGAAGCCCATCGACGCGGTCCAGATAAAATAGGTTCCGAACAGGGTCCAGAAAGAAACGGCGCCGTTCCAGGCGAGCGGACCGGTCTTGTAGAACGGCATCGCGGTCAGCGGAATAAAGCTCAACCCCGCGAAGATCGCCCATCCACTTACCCATCGTGGGAACACCGGCCGCGCGCTCTTGTCGGCCAACCCGACCAGCCCGGCCGCAATAGCCTGTACCGAAGTGATCGCGTAGGTGATGTTGAACAGGATAAATCCCAGGTCGTTGAGCGTGCGCGCCGTGTTTGGATCGATATCCGTGCGGAACGCGGCCGTTGCCCATATAGCGGGACAGAAGATAAGCGCCCAGGCGGTAAGGATTCCGCCGCTTAGCTGAACGATCGTCAGCACCGGACTCGAGCCTTCGATCCGGCGCATCACGACCGTGAGCTGCGCCGTCCACGGAATCCATAGCACCGCGACCAGAGCGGCCATGCTGTTCCCGAAGAGAATCCCGGTGTGATGCAACGTGAGGTACGCGGCAAAGTCATTGGCACTCAACGCGGGCGAAGCCGGCGGCAGATTTCGTCCGAACCCAGCCCAGAAAATAGTGAACAGAATCTCGAAGGCGAATCCGCACTGCGCCGCGATCACCTGATACCTGAGATTTTCTTTGGTTGTCATTTCATTACCTCGTCCTGGTATCGAACGCCGCGCCCGGAGAAAAGAGGAAATGGCGCCCGCATCGGAACGCCGTTTACGCCGACTCTTTCCGTTCACCATGAAGCTATTAGGCTAATCCCGTCGAAAGGCAACCACTTCGCCAGCAGGTCTAAAGAATCTGCACCTCGGTGATCACCCCGGGCCGCACCGACGCGTCCCTACCTCGCAATCTATACGGCGCCGCTCTCTTCACCTCTCCCAATCCATGCGCGCCGATTCCTCTTCACCTCTCCCAATCTATGCGCGCCGCTCTCCTCCTCACCTCTCCCAAATGTACGCGTGCCGATTTTTCTGCACCTCTCCCAATGTCGGGAGAGGTCGCGCCGAAGGCGCGGGTGAGGGACAGTTGAATATAAGCTTCTTCCTCCGCGCGAGAACCTGCACCGCCTCGCGCTCGTCGTCCCCACGCCAGACTGACCCTCGATTCTGGGACACCGGCCGGAATCAAGCGATTGGCAACCGCCCCCACAGATGTCTATACACTACGTCTATACTTAAATGGGTTCAAAGGGAGGGCACATGGCCGTGAGTGCAAAGCGTATAGTGAGGCGTAGCCCGGACAGCCGCCGTCGCGGTAAGACCGATTGGGCGCGGGTCGATTCCATGAGCGATCGTGAAATCGAGACCGCCGTCAAGTCCGACCCCGACGCGGCGCCGCTCCTCGATAAGGAGTGGTTCCGGACCGCCAGGCTGGTCCTGCCTGAACGCAAGGTGCCGATCTCGCTGCGGATGGATCGGGAAGTCGTGGAATGGTTCAAGGCCCGCGGCAAACGCTACCAGTCGCGGATCAACGCTGTCCTGAAGGCATACGTCCAGGCCCACCGCAAACCCGGCTAGCGCCAATCAGATCCGCGAACCTGTGGCCCCTCGCTTCGGAACCGACCGCCGGGGCCCGCGATGAATCGCGAGCTTCGGCTCCGCAACTGGTGAACCGGCGCCGCAACTTCCCTCTCGATTCCGGTAAACAACGTGCGGTGGCAGCTCAAGATAGCTTCAACACTACGTTTTTTATCAGGTCGTCAACGAACGCTTCGGTTTGTAGTTGCTCGATCCTCACGCTCGAGGGATGCGCAGCAGAATTTCGGCGCCCTAGCTTGTCTGTCAGTATCCTGTGAACATCCTTAGTAATAATTTTAGCAGACCTGCATATCTCGATGAGTTCCGATTCCTTCAATTCCTGAGCAAAATCATCAATCGTAGCTACCGACTTCGGCGATCGTTTATGGTGTCCAGGATATACGATAGGCCAGCGCCCGTTGAACTCTGTAAGATGATTTGCGAGTATATGATCGCACAGATGGTGATAAGCGAGATTCCACGTCATTACCACAGCGGCCCGGAATGCGCCTTGCCTGAAGCAAATCAGGGCTTCGTCCAAATAAGTGCGTTCGGCAAGATTTGGTATCTTCGCCGGGAGGCTCAGTAGCAACTCAGTTACTTGAATGGTGATCTCGCGAGTCCCATACCGTTGGTCGAAGGCTTCCCTAACACGATGCTCCAGTCGATAGCCTGAGCTGTTTTTTAAGAGCTCTCTGCGTGTAACCAGATTGCCGAAGTAGCCACTGAATGATGACGGCAGCGCTAAATGCAGCTTCTCATAGCACCCTCGAATGTCAGACGGCCGAAAGTGCTCCATACCTTTGTGCGAATGAAGATACCATCCGAGCAACTTTATTTTATCGGCGTGGCTCTTTTCGGCCAGGCCGAGAAGGGTCTGCTTAAAGTCCGTCAACGTCATCACGAATCAGCTACTCGGGGCCGCTCCCCGGCAACTTGTCGACAGCGTCGATTCCTAGGCTGGTGAGTTTCCACTCGCCGCGCTTGGGCACCTCGAAATAGCTGTCCGTCGCCTTCAGCCGGCGCAAAGGCTGCGAGAAGTCCGCCTGCTCCTCCCATTTCATTGCCCGAAAGCAGGTAAAAATATGCCCAATTGCGAATACGCCTTTGCCACCGTGATTAGTCACCCACCCTGCAGCGACAAGATATTTGTCATCTACGGTCTTTGGACTTTTGCCAGCAGCATATTCTTTCCAAGGCATCTGCCCATCGGGAGTCAGATTGAACTCGCTGAGAAATTTCGGCTTGCGTCGCGGTCGCGGGGTATCTGCGCTGCCCTCAGCAATCGACTCAGAGTCTTCCGGAGACTCTTCCTCCTCAAGGTCTGACTCATCGATTTGATCGGCGGCGGACTTCTGCTGATGCGGAAGTGCTCGCCGGGAGGTAGGCGGTCCTAACGCCGAGAGAGCATCAGTTACCGTGTCGAATCCTCTTCTGAGTGTCTCACCTCCGCCCTTGAACCGGAGGATGACGACGGTCATTTCCTCTTGCTCGTCAATTCCCTTGTGAAATTTGCCTCGACCGTCGCGCGCCATTGAAGCCTCCCATATACGTAAGCGCTATTACATCGCAAAGCGTAGCAGAAGAGCGCAAACTCCGATAGCAATTAGCGCTCTAAGGGAGGGACCAGCTACACCAAGCGCTCCGTTCTGGACTGCTCCTCGGCACGACCCACGCGCTTTCGTGGTCGAGGGTCTAATGTCGTATTAGCCGCGATGCGATTCGCGCGCCCGATGCGGCATCGGAATGAAGCGCGGCAGAGCGCGCATCCCGCGCATGTAGCTATCGCCCAGCGCGGCCTCCTCCGCGCGGATTCTGATCGCGAGCATCACCGCGTTGCCCGCGGAAAATACGATCGCCGTAATCCAGCATCCGTGGATCAGCGGCACGCACGCCATCTCGATAATCACCGCCAGGTAATTCGGATGACGTATGAATCGGTAAGGGCCGGCGGTCACCGGCCGCGCATTTACATCGGTGATTATCCGCGTATTCCATCGCGCGCCCAGCGTCGCGACCGCCCAGTAACGGAGCATCTGCGCCAGGACCGCGCCGCTAAGCGCAACCCATTCGAGAATCGCGGGGAATCGATGCCGATAAATGATCGCTTCGATCGCCGCCGACGCGATGAAGAGCGTATGAAACGCCGCCATCGCGGCATAATGCCCCCGCCCCGATTCCGTCGCGCCCGCCGCAATCGCGGGCCGCGCATTGCGATTCGATATTATCAGCTCAACGACGCGTTCCGCCCCAATCACCGCAAGAATCGCAAAATAGGCGCCGGTCGAAATCACCACTGGAGCAACGCGAACTCAGCCGAAAACCCCGGCCCCACCGCGATCATCATCCCGTAGTCGCCCGGCCGCGCCTCGCCCGAACTCAGCAGATCGTCGAGCACGAACAGCACCGACGCCGACGACAGATTCCCGGTCTCCTCGAGCATCCGCCACGATCGCGCCAGCGCCTCCGGCCCAAGCTCGAGCGCCTCGCTCATCGCCTCGAGCACGCGATTTCCCCCGGTGTGCGCTATCCAATGCGTTATCGCGGCGCGCGTGAGTCCGCACGTGCCAAGGAAATCGTCAACGTCGGCGGCGAGGCGCTCGCGAATCAGCGTCGGTATCGCGGGCGACAGGATAACCTTCAGGCCGCTCGCGACCACATCCCATCCCATGAGCGCTTCGCTGTCGGGATAAAAGTAAGGCCGCGTTGCGATCACGCGCGGCGCCGCCGCGTTCCCGTTCGCCGCCGGACCCAGCACCACCGCCGCGGCGCCATCGCCAAACAGCGACGACGCGATTATGTTGGCGACCGACAGATCGCCGCGCTGCAAGGTGAGCGAGCATAGTTCGACCGAGACGACCAGTGCCGTCCGATCCGGAAATGCGCGAATATAATCCGTCGCGCGCGCGACCGCCGCGACGCCGCCCGCGCATCCCAGCCCGAAGATCGGCGTGCGCCGGACGCCTCGCCCGATTCCGAGCCGATTGACGATTCGCGCGTCGATACTGGGCGTCGCGATCCCCGTGCCGGTAACGAAAAACAGATGGCCCACGTCGGCGGGCGCAATCCCCGCCCGCCCGAGCGCGTCGGCGGCCGCGGCGGTGGCAAGCTCCGAGGCGACTCGCCGCCACGCCGCATTGGCGCTCGCGAACGATTCGAGCGCCGCCGGATAATCGCCCGGCGCCAGCGCGAGACTTCGCCGCCCGACCCGCACCGTGCGATTCACCTGATCGAAGACCGTCTTCCAGCGGCGCGACGCGCGATACTCCTCGCCCCACAGCTCGCGCAGCAGCAGCGACAGCGTCTCTTGATCGATCTGATGCGGTGGCAGCGCGGTTGCGGCTGCCCGGATTGCGGGCGCACCCTCAGCGGCGTATCGGGGGTGATTGCTCATCTCGGCCTCCGCGCGGCCGTGATCCGTGCCGCTCATGATAGCTAATGTAGCTAACGTCACTGATGTCGTCACCCGGCCGTATATTCCGCTCGGAACAGTTTCGCCATGATCGCTCGATACGAACCGCAGCTCAGCCGGTCAGCCGGAATCGCGCGGTCCGTTTCGGGCCGGATTCGCGTGTTCGATCCGGTCGATATGTTAGGGTATTCGTTTGCGATGACGGCGACTATCGACAACCCGAGGTTCTCCCTCCTGTACGATCTGGGATGCGCGTTCGCGGCCCGCATCGAACTCGATCAGCTCCTGCCCTTCATCGTCGAAAAATCTCGCGAAGTCCTCGATGCCGAGGGCGTTTCGCTGCTCTTTCTCGATAACGACCGTCGCGAGTTCTACTTCCCGTACGTTTCCGAGAACGACCCGGAAATCGCGCGCCGCCTTACCGGACTGCGCTTCCCCGCCGACCGCGGGATCGCCGGCGAGGTCTTGAGCAGCGGCCGCCAGGTGCGGGTCGACGACGCCCAATCGGACCCGCGCCTCTATCACGGTATCGATCAAGTGACCGGGATTATTACCCGCAACATGCTGGTCTCGCCGCTGATGACGCGCCAGGGCGCGGTCGGCGTGATCGAGGTGGTCAATGCGCGCGGCAAACCCAGTTTCGCCGACGACGACGCGCTCTTCCTCGGCGCGCTCTCGGGCAGTATCGCGGTCGCAATCGAAAACGCCCGGCTCTACGCGCGCGTACGCGAGTCCGAGGCGAGCCTGCGCACCCAAGTCGGAGCGTTGCGGCGCGATCTGACACGCCAGGAACGCTCGCTCGAGATGATCGGCGCCAGCCCCGCGATGGATGAAGTGCGCCGCCTGATGGACACCGCCGCCGCCTCATCGATCACGGTGATGATCGAGGGCGAAACCGGCACGGGTAAGGAACTGGTCGCTCGCGGAATCCATCGCGCGAGCGCGCGCGCCGACAACCCCTTCATCGCAATCAACTGCGCCGCGATGCCCGAGACCCTGCTCGAAAGCGAACTGTTCGGCCATCGCCGCGGCGCTTTCACCGGCGCCGTCCGCGACAATCCGGGACTGTTCCGCGCCGCGTCGGGCGGCACCATCTTCCTTGACGAAGTCGGCGACATGCCGCTCGCGATGCAGGCCAAGCTGTTGCGTGTGCTCGAGGCCGAGGAGGTCGTACCGCTCGGCGGCAGCCAGCCAGCCAAGGTTGACGTGCGCGTGCTATCGGCGACCAATCGCGATCTGCGCAAGGCGGTCGCCGACGGCAACTTCCGCCAAGACCTGTTCTATCGGCTGGCGGTATTCCCAATCAGACTCCCGTCGCTGCGCGAACGCCGCGACGACATACCCATGCTTGCTGGAAGCTTTCTGAATGAAGCCAACGTGCGATATCAACGGCATTCTGTCGGTTTTGAGCCTGACGCGCTCAACCTGCTCATCCGGTACGACTGGCCGGGCAATATCCGCGAGCTGCGCAACGAGATCGAGCGCACCGTGGCGATCGTCCGCGACAACGAGATGATCGGGCCTGAGCAGCTATCGCCGCAGGTGCGGATGGCGGCTGCGGCGGCTGCGGATTCGGCTCCGACGATTGCGCCCGCCTTGACACCCCGGACAGGCGCCGATATTGACGTGCGCTCCCCGCTCGCTCCGGGGCAGGATGAGCCGCGGCCGGCGATCACGCCGCTGCGGGAGGCGCGCGCCGCGTTTGAGGCGCGCTATATCGCCGAGGTGCTGCGGCATCACAAGGGCAACGTATCGCGCGCGTCAACGGCGCTGGGTCTGTCCCGAGTGTCGCTGCAAAAAAAGGTCAAGGAATACGGGCTCAGGCGGTCAGACGACTGACAACTTATACTTTCAAGTTGGCTTACAGCGCAAATTTCTGTTAGCACCGTATATAGAATATGGTCACTTTCGAGGCAGCATTGGATCGATAGACTGAGAGGACTCTGGTTGGTTAAGTAGCACCTATTTTCGCCTACTCAATGATTCAGGTGTTTATCGATTTTTGACCACCGTGGCATCAACATTGCGTTTGAGCACAGACGGGAGACCGGGACGAAGCGCGTTACTGTATGCGTGGAAAAAATAAAACTCGGCGGCGCGTTCGATAGCGCATCGTGTATATGTGGGACCCTGAAGAAGCTGACGAATGTCTCGAGATGGCAGTGCTCCGGATAGCAAGGGTGCTCTATTCAACCTTCGTCAACCGTTTCGGACGAGACCCCGAACCAGACGAACCGTTGCTTTTCGATCCGCGGCAGGGCCATCCGGTGAACGCCAATCGCTCCGATACGCTGAACCAGATCATGACCGCCGCAAAAGCTGCACGGGTCGACCTCAAGTCGATTCTGCCGTTCTTCGCCGAGTACATCCGCTGACAGGCTGAGGCCAGGCACCTCCGGCATTGGCCGGGACGGCTACTTTGCGGAGGCTTTCTTCGCGCGCTCGTAATGCGAATGGCGACGTGGCTTCGCCTCGTAGAGCGGCACTAATCCCAGCGGCCTCGTGCGGTAGCGGCGATGGGTCCACAGGAACTGTTCGGGGTAACGGCGCACCATCTCTTCGATAGGCTTCAGAAATCGTGCCGTATTGACTCGTATGTCGGCTTCCACGTCGGCGCTGTGTTGTAGTTCGAGCGCGTCCTGGATAACGATCTGATGGGTTCGATTATCGGGCTGGCGCACGATAAAGACCGGCACCACCAGCGCGCCGGTCAGTCGCACCAGCCGCGCAAGCCCGCTCGAGGTGGCAGCCGGCTCGCCGAAGAATGGGACGAACACCGCCTCGCTGCGCTTGGCGTTCTGGTCAAACGGAACTCCAACCATGTCGCCGTCATGCAGGACCTTCAAGACCGCGCGAGCCGCTGAATGCTTGCGGACGATTTCGACGCCCGCGCGCTCACGAATCCAGGTCAGCAGCGCGTCGCCCGCAAGAAAGCGCTGCGTATGATGGACCAGACTTATCTGGTGACCGTGCATCGCATGGGCGACGGCGAGCAGCTCGAAGTTGCCGAAATGAGCCGACATCACCACGATTCCCTTGCCGGGATAGCGCTGCTTTACCTCATCCCAATATTCGAAGCGGTCGTATCCGACGCGATCCTTGAGCCGGCGATGGAAAAAGCCGCCAAGCCGGATACATTCGGCCATGCCCCGCCCCAGGTTCACGTAGGATGCGCGCAGGATACGGCGGCGTTCGCGGAGGTCGCGTTCGGGCAACGCGATTCCGAGATTTATCATGCCTATTTTGCGATGGCGGCGATCCAGCAAGTACGCAACGACGCCGCTGAAAGCGCCAACCGGATATAGCGCGAAGTCGGGCAGCAGGCTCAGCAGATGCACCACCGCGCGCATCGCCCGAAATAGTATCCGGCTCTTGAAGTCGAGTTGCGGCAGATTGCTGCCGCGCGGCCTGCGGGCCGCGGGCGCCGACGATGCACCTCCGGCGGCGGGTAGCCTCTCAGCCTTCATCGCAGGGCATTCGTACCTTGCATCAGGTCGCCCCCCGGTCGCGTTTGGGCGCCTTGGCAATTACCACCAGGCCCGAGTCGGTGACCTGGAAGCGCTGTCGGTCCCGTTCGAGGTCGTAACCGATTTCGTCGCCGTCGGCAACATAGACGTTCTTGTCGATAATCGCCCGGCGGACGCGCGCGTGGCGGCCGATCTCGGCATAGTCCATCAGGACCGAATCCTCGACATTGCTGTAGGAATGAACGAAGACGGAACGGCCAAGGATCGAGTTGCGGACCGTGCCGCCCGACACGATACAGCCCTCGGAGATTATCGAATGGAGCGCCTGACCGCGCCGCCCGTTCTCGTCGAAGACGAACTTGGCCGGGGGCTGCGCGTAGTGGGCCGTGCGCAGCGGCCATCGTGGGTTGTACAGGTTGAGATGGGGCCGGGCGTCGCGCAGGTCCATATTGGCTTCGTAGTAGGAATCGAGCGTGCCCACGTCGCGCCAGTAGCTGAGATTCGTTTCCGAATCACCCTGAATATGATTCGTCATGAAATTGTAGGCGTAGACCGGAACCTTGGCGATAAGCTGGGGCAGCAGGTCGTGTCCGAAGTCGTGGCGGCTATCGATACGATGGGCGTCTTCGATCAGCGCCTCGCGCAGGACCTGGGGATCGAACAGATAGTTGCCCATCGAGGCCAGGCAGCGGCCCGGCGCTCCAGGCATCTCGTGCCCCACGGCAGGTTTTTCGTCGAAATCGAGAATTCTAAGCCCCGAATCGACTTGCAGTATCCCGAACTGATCCGACTCCTCGGCCGCGACCGGCAGGCTTGCAACGGTCACGGCGGCCTTGCGTTCGACGTGGAACTCGATCATCTGCTGGACATCCATCCGGTAAATATGGTCGGCGCCGAAGACCGCGACCAGGTCCGGAGTATTGTCCTCGAGGAGGTTCAGGTTTTGGAAGATCGCGTCGGCGGTACCTTGGTACCACGACTGGCCCATCCGCATCTGCGCCGGGACGGGACTCACGAAGTGATTGGGCAGGCCGCCGAACTGCCAGGCGTCCTTGAGATGCTCGATAAGCGACTGCGAGCGCCACTGGACCAGGACGTAGATCGCGTAAATTCGCGAATTTACCAGGTTCGAAAGGACGAAATCGATTATCCGGTACTTGCCGCCGAATGGCACCGCCGGCTTGGCGCGATCGCGGGTCAACGGATGAAGACGCGTTCCCTGCCCCCCCGCCATCACCAAAGCCAGCGTTCTCATCGTTCTAGACCAGACCGTCTCCAGAATACATCCACGTCGGAACTGCGGCGAGAACCGTCAGTATATGCAGTGGCTCGGCCCACGAAAAGGGAGGCGTGCGTAAGCGAGTCGAGGCGAAGACCAAGCCTGTGGCGCCGACGCCTCGACCCAAACGGTACATCGATGCTCCAGAAGGAAATCCGCAGAAGATTCGTAGACGTATTGTGCGATGAATAGCCGATGCTTAACAGGCCCGACACGAGGCACGGGGATTGCTTGAAACATTTTGATGATTTGAACGTCTAAGCATGAAGATGGCTGATTTCCGGAGTCGTTTCTGGAATAGGAGAAGAAAATGCACACTGAGACCAAGGAAAATAAGGCGGCCGAGAGCCGCCCCGGCGTCGTTTATCGGACGGTATGCCAGAATCCCGGATGCGGTGCGAGTTTCGATTTGCGAATCACACCCGAGAATGCCGGGCTGCTCAGCGGTACGCTGGCGTGTCCCCGATGCCGCAGGCATGGCGGGATGCTGAAGCCGCAGGGCCGGCTGGGCGACAAGCTCTTCGGCGCCAAGCTGATCTTTCGCGTGACGGGCGTGCCCTATAACCGCGCCGACGAGGAAG
>Ga0307373_10001695_pt1 | contig 40981 bp, 39 predicted proteins | sample OX2MG_FD_202534 | JGI IMG/M metagenome (GOLD analysis project Ga0307373, IMG submission 202534) | Soil microbial communities from Risofladan, Vaasa, Finland - OX-2 | ecosystem: Environmental > Terrestrial > Soil > Coastal area > Acid sulfate soil | place: Finland: Risofladan, Vaasa | collected...
ACGTTCGATCCCAGAGCTGACGGCGAGAATCGAACTCGCAACCGCCTGATTACAAATCAGGTGCTCTGCCAATTGAGCTACGTCAGCAACCGGCCGTTTTGCGCGAGACTCGTACAATACCAGAGCGCGGCACAAGTGTCAAGCCGCGCTCCCGCGCTGACTTAGCCGGGCCGGCAGCAAACAGACGGCAACCGCCCCCAGCCGCCTCGGCTCACCCCTCCCGGCCGGCCGGAACAGGGGCCAAAATCCCCTCCCAAAATCCGCAAACACCTGATTCTGGGGTGCCTACCCCACACGCTTCCACTTGGTGCCCGACGGCGTATCCTCGATCGCGATTCCCCGCTCCGTGAGTTCCGAGCGGATCCGGTCGGCTTCCGCAAAGTCCCGCCGCGCACGGGCTTCCCGCCGCGCCACCAGTTGCCCCTCCACCCACGCCACCAGCGCCGGATCGTCCACGGTGCGGTCGGGAATGAGGTCGAGCACGCCGTTCATCCGGGCAAATGCCGCGCGGGCCACGCCCAGCGCCGCCGAGTCCGATCCGCGACGGTCGAGCTCGGCGTTGGCCGCGCTGATGAACGTGAACAGCGCCCCAACGGCCCGCGGCGCGTTGAGATCGTCGAACAGCGCCGCCTCGAACGCCGCCACGGCGTCGCCCGCCGCCGCGGCCAACGCCGGCGTGCCGCCCGCGGCCTGGGCCAACCGCTCCGCGAAATCGCCCACCCGCCGCACCGCTTCGCCGCTCGCGTCGAGCGCGTCGTCGGACAGGTTCAGCTCCTTGCGGTAGTGCGCGCTGAACACGAAGTGGCGGATGGCCGCCGCCGACACGTGCGCCTCGCGAAGCCCCTGCACGGTGCTCACGTTCCCCACCCGCTTGGCCATCTTCGTGCCGTCGGTGAGCAGGAACGCCCCATGGCACCAGAACCGCGCGAACGGCTTGCCGGTGGCGGCCTCGGACTGCGCGATCTCGTCCTCGTGGTGCGGGAACACGAGATCGACCCCGCCGGTGTGGATGTCGAGCGTGTCCCCCAGCAGATCCATGGCCATCGCCGAGCATTCCAGATGCCAGCCCGGGCGCCCGCGGCCCCACGGGGACTCCCACGCCGCGCCCACCCGCTCGTCCTCGTCCTTGGCCGCCTTCCACAGCGCGAAGTCCTGGGCGTTCTCCTTGGCGTAGTCGTCCTGCGCCACGCGCGCGCCGGCCTTGATCTCGCGCGTGTCGAGGCGCGACAGGCGGCCGTACTGCGGAAACCGGGCGATGGCGAAGTACACCGATCCGTCGTCGGCTTGATAAGCGACGCCCGCCTTCACCAGCCGTTGGACGAGCGCGATCATCTGCGGGATGAACTCGGTGGCTCTGGGATACGCCTCGGCGGGTTCGATGCGCAGGTACTCGCGGTCGGCCTGGAAGACGGTCGTGATCGGCCCCGTGATCTCGCCGATCGTCACGCCCTGCTCCGACGCGCGCTTGATGATCTTGTCGTCGACGTCCGTGAGATTCATCACCTGGCGCACCTTCCACCCGCGCAGCCTGAGCGCGCGGCGCAGCAGGTCGTTGAACAGGAACGTGCGGAAGTTGCCCAGATGCGCGGGGTTGTAGACGGTGGGTCCGCAGCTGTAGAAGCGTACGGTGTCCCCGTCGGCGGGCGCGAACGGCTCCACCTGTCGAGTGAGCGTGTTGTAGAGGCGGAATTCCGGCGCCGGCATGACCATCGTCACAATGTAGTGGAGGGCGCCAGCGGGATCGGCACGGTGGGCACCTGGTCGCGCGCGAACGCGGCCTGCACGCGGCGCCGCAGTTCGCCGGCCGTGGCGTCGAGATCCCCCGGCTTGACGCGCGTGGTGATGCCGAGCGTCACGGTGCCGGGGCCGAACTTCTCGATGCCGGTGACCGTGGGCGGGTCGAGCAACCGGGTCGCCCAGGCCGCGTCGCCGGCCAGCCCACCAGCCACGGCGCCCAGCGTCTTGGCCGCGGCTTCGGCGGCATGCCAGGGCACGTCCACGCTCACCGAGGCGCGGCGCCAGGCGCGCGACAGGTTGGTGACCTGCAGGATCTGGCCGTTGGGAATGATGTGCAGCGCGCCGGTGGCGGCGCGCACGTACACCAGACGCAGCGTGAGGTCCTCCACCGTGCCTTCCACGCCGCCGATGCGCACGGCGTCGCCGAGCCCGAACTGGTGCTCGAACTGGAGGAAGAACCCGGTGACGTAATCGCGCACGAGGCTCTGCGAACCGAACGAGATCGCGAGGCCGAGCACGCCCGACACGGCGAGCAGCGGGTTGGTGTCGACCCCGAAGGCGTGCAGCGCCATGATGCCGCCGACGACCACGACGAGGGTGCGCCCCGAATTGCGCAGCAGGAGGGCGAGCGTGCGGGCGCGCTGCTCGCGGGCCGGCCCCCATTCCTCGCCGCGCGCCGAGCGCGCCATCGTCTCGATGCGCGCGGCGACGACGCGCACGGCGATCCAGGCCACGGCGCAGGCCACGAGGATGACGCCGAGCTGCTTGGCCGACTCGGCGAGTTCGCCAAGCGTATACGGAACGTGCACGGGCCCCTGCAGGGCGACGACAGCCGGGAAAAGCACCCGGAGAAGCTAGGCGTTCTCCCGCGGCATGGTCAACGGACCTCCGGGCTGGCCGGCGCTTCGGCCACGCGCGCCGACGCCGGACGATGGCCGGCCTCGCCCATGGAATGCAGCACGCCGTCGCGGAGTTCGACGACGCGGTCCGCGAGCGCGGCTAGGGCGATGCCGTCGCGGCCGGCGAGGAGCACGGCGCCCCCGGCCGCCGCGTGTGCGCGCAGGCGATCGCGGACGGCGGCGCGGGACCCGGCGGCGAGGGCGTCGCAGGTGCCGTCGAGGAGGAGCAGGGCGTGTTGCGTGGCGAGTCCGATGGCGAGCGCCAGGCGCGCCCGCTCGTCGGTGGTGAGCGCCACCTGCGCCGTGTCGGCGGCCGCCGCCAACCCGAGCGCGCCGATCATCTCGGCCAAGCGGCAGGGATCGACGGCGGAATCGCTGGACGCCCGCTCGATCACGTCGCGCACGGTATCGAACGGATACGCGGCCGGCGACAGGGACACGACGCGGGGGCGCTGCGCGGCCGGCCCCCAGTGCAGGGCGCCGGCGTCGGGGCGCGCGAGTCCGGCCACGCAGCGGACCAGCGTGGTCTTGCCGGCGCCCCGCGCTCCGGCGATGCCGACGATGTCGGCCGGTGCGAGCTCGAGGTTCACGCCGCACAACACGCGCGCCACGGCCGAGCAGCCGGGTGTGCCTGCGGCATACTGCTTTCGGAGTCCTCGCGCGGAGAAGTGCATGGGCGGCGGTGTTGGCGGTGGGCGCGACGTGCGGTTGGCCCGGGGACTGTGCACCCTGGAGCCGGCCGGACCGCCATCGGAATGGCGCACCGAGGCGCAAAACGTCCGCGCGCGCGCCCGACCGCGGCGCCGTCGGCTCAGCGCGGACGCGTGCGGTGAAAGGCGTCGATGGCGTCGACCACCGGCGCCGGATCGAACCGCACCGGATCGGTGGTGGGGAGGCCGGTGTCGCGGGCCGTGCGCTCCACCGCCGCGCGCGCGGCGGCGTCGTCCATGTCGTACGTGTTGAGGGCGACGGCGATCACGGGAGCGGGGCGCAGCACCACGCGCTCGTGGAGCCGGATGAATTCGGGCAGCGGCGGAATGGCCATCCACTCGTTGTGGCGGATGGCGGTGCGCGACGGTTGCGCGCACATCACCTGCGCGTGGGGAAGCGCGCCGTGCAGGAGTCCGTACGTCACCCCGGAGTAGCTGGGATGGATGATCGAGCCCTGCCCTTCGACGAGCACGATGTCGGCGTCCCTGGCGGCGTCGAGCACGAGGCGTTCGGCGGCGCCGGCGATGAAGTCGGCGATCACGGCGTCCACCGAGATGCCCCGGCCGTCGACGAGGATGCCGGTCTGTCCGGTGCCGGCGAACGCGACGCGGTGGCCCTTGGCGCGGAGTCCGTCGAGGAGTTGGAGGGCCGCCGTCATCTTGCCGATGTTGCAGTCGGTGCCCACGGTGAGGACGACCGTGGCGGCCACGTCGCGCACGCGGCCGCGGGCCACCTCGAGATCGCGCGGCGGACGCCGCAGGTCGTGGATCGTGGCGCCGGACGACGTGGCGTGGGCGGTGAATTCCGGGTCGTCGCCGAGCAGGGTGTGGAGTCCGCTCCATACGTCGAGCCCGTCGTCGAGCACGCGGCGAATGATGCCGCGCCACTCGGGCGGGAGCTGGCCGCCCTGCGGGGCGATGCCGATGAGCAGCGCATTGGGGCGATGGGCGAGGCCCTCGTCCACCGAGCCGACCACGGGGATGGCGCCGCCGAAGCCGAGCACCTGCTGCGCGGTCTTGCCGCGCTGGGTGGAGTCGAGGACCGCGGCCACGCGGTCGGGGGTGTAGCGGATGCAGGCGTTCGCGGTCTTGGAGCGAACCGGATTGAACGCACCTTCGGCGAGGATCAGGAAGCGCGGACGGGGGGTCATGCGGCGTGGCGGAGCGCGGTCAGGGGGAAGCGGGCGGGAATCGCTCGGAGGTCAGGAGCGACGGGGCCGGCGTCGCCTCGGGATCGACCACCAGCCCGCCGTCGTAGATGCCGTGAATGAGGATCCGACGCATGAGCACCATGACGATGGCGAGCGTGGGCACGGCGATCAGCAATCCGACCGGCCCGAGGAGTTCGCCGATCACGAGCACGCCGAGGATGCACAGCACCGGCGGGAGATCGACTTTCTCGGACATCACCAACGGCGAAACGAGATTGCCTTCGATGAGGTGGATGACCACGCCCAGTCCGAGCACGAGCAGCGCGCGGGTGCCGCCGTCGGGCGTATTGAGCACGAACAACGCCGGCAGCGTGGTGGAGAGGAGCGTGCCGAAGAACGGCACGATCGCGGCCAGCCCAGTGAACACACCGAAGGTGAGGGCATAGGGAACGTTGAGGGCGTAGAGGCCGATGCCGGTGAGGATGCCGAGCACCGTCATCGTGAAGAGCTGGGCAACGATGAAGGCGCGGAGCGTATCGCCGAGCTCGCCGAGCAGGTGGCGGACGAACCGGCGCCGCACCGGCGGGAAGAGCGACACGGTCAGGTCGCAGTAGACCTCCGGGTGCACGGCGAGATAGATGGCCATCACGCCCACGGAGAAGATGCTGATGGCCACGTGGACGCCGGCGAACAGCTTGGGCACGACGTCCTGGAGGGTGTTGGTGAGCTGGTCGTAGAGCGCGAGCACGATGCTGTGCTGGCCCGGCTGGATGGTGTCGGCCAGGGCGGGAATGCGCGCGATGGTGGTTTCGAGGGTGGTCTGCCACGTGCTGATGTACTGGGGCAGCAGCTTGAGCAGTTCCTGCGTCTGCGTGACCACAGGGGGCACGAGCATGTTGGCGAGCAGGACGAGGGCCCCGATACTGACCAGGAGGGCCGCGGGGAACGCCAGGCGGGCCGGCAGACGCAGGTGCCGCCGCAAGGCACCGGCGAGCGCATTGAGATAGAGCGCGATGAGGATGCCCAGGAACAGCAGCATCAAGACATCGGCGACGGACCCGACCAGCCACAGGATGAGGACGGTGAGGACCGTCGCCGCGAGCGCGGGCGCGTATCTGAAACGCCGCTGGGTCTCGGCGCTCAAGTCGTCTTCTTCTCTTCCGGAAGCTCCTCGATTTCCGCCGCGACGGTCTCATCGCCGCCGGCGCCGATCTGTTTGGCCTGGCCACCCGATGCGGCGGGGAGCATGCCCATCTTCTGCTTGAGGGCGAACAGTTGCTGGTCGACGCTGCCGGCCACCGCGCCGCGCTCGAGTTGCTTGAAGTCGCGCTGCAGCGTGTCGCCGGAGAACTCGTCGTCGATCTCGGCGGCGGCCTTGAGTTGCCGCTCGTTGGTCTCGATGCGCTCCTCCATGCGATTGAACGCTTCGAACGCCGACTTCTCGGAGAGCGACGACATCGTCTCGGCAATGCGCTTCTGCGCCTGGGCGCGGCGCTGGCGCGCCACGAGCAGGTTCTTCTTGCGCTTGGCCTCTTCGATCTTGTCGTTGAGGTCGCGGAGCGAGTTCTTGAGCTTCTCGGTTTCCTGGCGATGCGCGTCCCAGGTCTGCTCCAACTGCTGGCCGTTGTTCTGGTGCTCGGCCTGGCGCACGAGGGCCTGCTTGGCCAGATCGTCGCGGTTCTCCTGCACGGCGAGCATGGCCCGGCGTTCCCAATCCTGGGCCTGCTTGTATTCGGTGTCGGCCTGATCGCGCAGACGCTTCTCGTCGGCGATGGCCGTGGCCACCTGCTGCTTGGCCTTGGCGAGCTGCGAGCGCATGTCCGCGAGAATCTGCGTGAGCATCTTCTCGGGATCTTCCGCCTTCGAGATCAGATCGTTGATGTTCGAGCGGAGGAGCGACGACAGTCGATCGAAAATACCCATGGGTCAGTGTGCCTCGCGGTACGAGCCCAGCTCGCGCATGTGCGACGCCAGCGCCAGGGTCATGCTCTCATAGCTCGCCAGAAATTCGTCGTAGTCCAGGTGTTCCAACTCGAGGGCTTCGGTGAGGACGACCGAATCGCCCTGGATGCCGTACGAGCCATGGAGCAGATCGCTGGCGTTCATCTCCAGCAGCCGGCGACTCAGCGTGGCGAGCGCCCCATGCTGGGTTGGCAGGGTCATCACCTTCACCCGCAGCAGGACCACCGGCGGGGAGTAGTGGACGACCACGTCAAAGTCCTGGGAGCCACCGGGCTTGACGACCCAGAGACCGGATTCGATCTCCTCGTGCGTCGCCCCGTCCACGCTCAGGCGGTCGAGAAAGCCTTCGATTTCGTCCTTGGTGACCATCGGCGCTATCCGTGTGATACTCTGGTAAGACCTTACGGAACCATCGCGGCGGCGTTTCAAGCACCCTGGGGTCAAGCTACCGCTGCGCCGGGGGGCGGGCAACGGCCCAGGGGGATCTGTTCTATAGAACGCGCCAGCCCCGGGGGCGCAATCGCGCGCGGGCGCGGTCGGGGTCGAGGGTGGCGAGGAAGCTGGGGCTCTCCCAGCTCGCCACGAGCGACGACCCACCGGGCGGACCCACCCGGGGGCCCCAGAATCCCGCCCCCACGGCCAGGATCCGATACCCGTGGTGCTCCAGCATGCGCGACACCGCGCTCGGATACCGCTCGTGGTCCTCGTACACCACGTCGCGCACCCGGTGCTCGGCGAGCAGCGACTGGCCGCCGCGCAGTACGGCGGGCTCGTGTCCCTCCACGTCCAACTTCATGACGCCCACCCTGGCGCCATCGAGGACGAATGTATCGAGGCGCGCGAGGTGGATGCGGCGGCGTTCGCCGCGGCCGGTGCTGCCCGGCCCGGCCACCTCGGCGACGCCGCGATTCCATTCATAGGACGGCGGGAGGAGGAGTTCGCCTTCGCCGTCGTGATCGGAGAGGGCGGCGGCCGAGATGTCGATGGCGGCCACGCCGGCGGCCGACCGCCAGAGTTCCACGTTGTGCGCGAGCTCGGCGCGAACCTCGTCGTTGGGTTCGAACGCCAACACGCGACCGGCCGCGCCCGTGCGCCGGGCGAGCAGCGCCGTCATCTGTCCGATGTTGGCGCCGACGTCGAGCGCCAGTTCCCCCGGATCGGCCAGCCGCCAGAGCACCTCGGCAACGCCGAGGTCGAACACGCCCAGCTGCTGCAGCGACAACCCGATCGCGTCGCCCGCGAAGCAGCGGATGGACATGCCCCAGGGCAGCCGCACCGTGACGCGGTCCACCGATTCGCGGCGCAGGCGCCAGGCGATCCGCCGCGCCAATTGGGTGGGACGGAAGAAGTAGTGCGGCTTGATCGTCCCGCGCGCCATTTCGGCGAATCGCATGTCAGGCGCCGGACCGCTTGATCTGCACCAGCCGTTCGCGCGCCAGGCGGCGCCCGGTCGGCGTGGCGGCCAGGCCGCCGCCCGCGGTTTCCCGATAGCGCACATCCATCTCGCGGCCGATCTCGCCCATCACGTCGATGACCTCGTCCGACGGGATGGCGAATTCGATGCCGGCCAGCGCCATCTCGATCGCGGCCAGCGCGATGGCGGCGCCGGTGGCGTTGCGGAACACGCACGGGAGTTCGACGAGACCGCCGAGCGGATCGCAGATGAGGCCGAGGGTGGCCTGCTGCGCGAGGGCGACGGCGTGGCCCACCTGGGCGGGGGAACCGCCGAGCATCTCGGTGGCGGCGCCGGCGGCCATTCCGGCGGCGGCGCCCGTCTCGGCCTGGCACCCGCCCTCGGCGCCGGAGAGCGAGGCCCGTTCCGCCACCACGGCGCCGATGAGGCCAGCGGTAGCGAGCGCGTCCACGAGTTGTTCGTCGGTGATCGGGCGGGCGGCGGCGAGTCCGGTGAGCACCGCCGGGAGGATGCCGGCGCCGCCGGCGGTGGGCGCCGCGACGATGACGCCCATGGCCGCGTTCACTTCCTGCACGGCGAGGGCGCGGGCGAGCACGTCGCGGAATGGCGTGCCCGACAGCGGACCGGCGGGCCCGGTGCGCAGCTTGGCCGCGTCTCCGCCCACGAGGCCCGACGCGGAGCGCAGGTCGCCGGCCATGCCGCGCGCCACGGCGTCGCGCATGACGTGGAGCGCGCGGCGCAGGGCGTCGCGGATCTCCTGCACGGGGCGTCCCTGATCGCGGGCTTCGGTTTCGAGGGCGAGTTGGGCCAGCGTCTTGCCCTGCGCCTCGGCGTCGCGAATGGCTTCCACGAGAGAGCGATACATGTCAGCCGCTCACTTTCTCGAGCCGGTGCGCCCAGCGCACCCAGGGGAGCGCGCGGATGTGCTCGCGCACGCGCTCGTCGGGCGGCTCGTCCACTTCGATGACCATGAGCGCGTCGCCGCCGCGGTGTTTCCGGCTGAGCCGGAGGGTGGCGATGTTGAGGCCGTCGTCGGCGAGGATGGTGGCGATGCGGGCCACGGAGCCCTTCACGTCCTCGGCCACGAGGACGATGGTGTAGTGGTTGCCGAGCACTTCCACGGGAAAGCCGTCGATCTCGGTGACGTGGATGCGGCCGGCGCCGAGCGACGACCCGAGCATGACGTGTGTGCGCTCGCCGCGTTCGACCGTGATGCGCACCGTATTGGGGTGGGCGTCGTCGGCGATGGTGGTCTTCTCGAAGCGGTACTCGAGGCCGTCGCGCTCGGCGATCTCGAGCGCGTCGCGCAGCCGCTCGTCGTCGGGGCGGAAGCCGAGGAGGCCGCCGGCGATGGCCTTGTCGGTGCCGTGGCCCTCGCCGGTGCGCGCGAACGAGCCGTGCAACTCGATGCGGGCGCGGTCGGGGGTGCCGCCCACGAGGCAGCGCGCGACGATGCCCAGGCGGCAGGCGCCCGCGGTGTGCGAGGACGACGGGCCCACCATGACCGGACCGATGATGTCGAGCAGAGAGACCATGGAAGTGGGCGGAGAGGGTCGGAGAGCGGGCACGGTGGGCGCGCCGCGCCCGATGGGCGCCGGCGCGAGGTTCACCGCGAGCGGCGTTTCTTTTCAGTACCCCGGTTACGCGACAAAAGGGTCCGCAGGTACTGGCCGGTGTACGAGGCGTCGACCCGCGCCACGTCTTCGGGCGTGCCCGCGGCCACGATCTCGCCGCCGCGGGTGCCGCCTTCGGGCCCGAGATCGAGAATCCAGTCGGCCGTCTTGATGACGTCCAGGTTGTGCTCGATGACGAGCACCGTGTTGCCGCGGTCCACGAGTCGATGGAGCACGTCGAGCAGGAGGCGGACGTCTTCGAAGTGGAGGCCGGTGGTGGGTTCGTCGAGGATGTACAGCGTGCGGCCGGTGTCGCGCTTGGAGAGCTCGGTGGAGAGCTTGACGCGCTGCGCCTCGCCGCCCGACAGGGTGGTGGCGCTCTGGCCCAGGTGCACATAGCCCAGGCCGACGTCGAACAGCGTCTGGAGCTTCTGGTGGATGCGGGGCTGGTTCTCGAAGAAGGCGAGGGCGTCCTCGACCGTGAGTTCGAGCACCTCGGAGACGCTGAGGCCGCGGAACCGCACTTCGAGGGTTTCGCGATTGTACCGCTTGCCCTTGCACACCTCGCACGGCACGTAGACATCGGGCAGGAAGTGCATCTCGATCTTCACGAGGCCGTCGCCCTGGCACGCTTCGCAGCGGCCGCCCTTGACGTTGAACGAGAACCGGCCCGGCCCATAGCCGCGGATCTTGGCCTCGGGCATCTCGGCGAAGAGTTCGCGAATGGGCGTGAACAGCCCGGTGTAGGTGGCCGGATTGGAGCGGGGCGTGCGACCGATGGGGCTCTGGTCGATGTCGATGACCTTGTCCACGTGCTCGAGCCCGGCGATGCGGCCGTGGCGTCCCGGAATGGTGCGGGCGCGGTAGAAGTGGCGGGCCAGGGCGCGATGCAGGATGTCTTCGATGAGCGTGGACTTGCCGGACCCCGACACCCCGGTGACGGCGACGAACAGCCCGAGCGGGATCTCGGCGGTGACGTGGCGGAGGTTGTGCTCCTCGGCGTCCTCGATGCGGATGAGCCGGTCGCGATTCACCGGGCGGCGCGACGCCGGCGTCTCGATGCGCATCTCGCCGCTCAGATACTTGCCGGTGAGCGAGCCGGGGGTGGCGATGACCTCGTCCACCGTACCCTCGGCGATGACGCGGCCGCCGTGCTTGCCGGCGCCGGGCCCGAGGTCGATGACGTGGTCGGCGGCGCGCATGGTCTCCTCGTCGTGCTCCACGACGATGACCGTATTGCCGAGGTCGCGCAGCTGCTCCAGCGTGGCGAGCAGGCGCGCGTTGTCGCGCTGGTGCAGGCCGATGCTCGGCTCGTCGAGAATGTAGAGCACGCCCACGAGGCGCGAGCCGATCTGGGTGGCGAGGCGGATACGCTGGGCTTCGCCGCCGGAGAGCGACTCGGCCGACCGGCTGAGCGTGAGGTAGTCGAGGCCGACGTCGACGAGGAAGCGCAGCCGCTCGCGCACTTCCTTGAGGATGGGGCCGGCGATGCCGGGGTCGAGGCCGGGCGTGCCGGGCGCGCGCAGCGGCAGCTGTTCGAAGAAGGCGCGCGCGGCGGCGATCGGCATCTCGACCACCTGGCCGATATGGCGGTCGCCCACGGACACGGCCAGCGACTCGGGCTTGAGGCGGTAGCCGGCGCACGCTTCGCAGGGCACCGAGAGCATGTACTCCTGCAGTTCCAGGCGCACGGCGTCGGAGCTGGTGTCCTCGTAGCGGCGCTCGACGTTGGCCAGGACGCCTTCCCAGGCGAGGTCCGCGCGGCGCGTGCCGCGCTTGCCGGTGTCGCCGTGGAGGAGGACGTCGCGCACCGGCTCGGGGATGTCGCCCCACGGCGCGTTGAGGTCGAAGTGATACTGGCGCGCGAGGGCCGGGAGGATGACGCGGCGGAGCTGTCCGGTGGGCTCGCCCCACGGCAGGATCACGCCCTCGAGAATGGAGATGCGGGCGTCGCCGAGCACGAGCGGCTCGGCCACGCGCCGGCGGGTGCCGAGGCCGCCGCACTCGGTGCAGGCGCCGAAGGGCGAGTTGAACGAGAACTGGCGCGGTTCGAGGTCGGGGAGCGAGAGGCCGCACACCGGGCAGCCGTAGCGCTCGGAGAAGATCTCGGCGGATTTGCGCGAGGCGTCGTGCACTTCGACGAGGCCGTCGGCGAGCTTGAGCGCGGTCTCGATGGAATCGGTGATGCGGGCGCGGTCGTCGGGGCGGACGGCGGTGCGGTCGACGACCACGGAGATCGTGTGATTCTGGCGGCGGTTGAGCTTGGGCGGGGCCGCCAATTCGATGAGTTCGCCGTCCACGTAGGCGCGGATGAAGCCCTGCTTGCGGACGGCCTCGAAGAGGTCGCGGAACTCGCCTTTGCGCCCCTGGACGAGGGGGGCGCGGATCTCGATGCGGGCGTCGGCCGGCCAGGTGAGGACGATCTCGGTGATCTGCGCGGCGCTCTGGCGCTCCACCGGGCGGGCGCAGTTGGGGCAGTGCGGCGTGCCGGCGCGGGCGTAGAGCAGGCGCAGGTAATCGTAGATCTCGGTGACCGTGCCGACGGTGGAGCGCGGATTGTGGCCGGCGCTCTTCTGCTCGATGGAGATGGCCGGCGACAGGCCCTCGATGGAATCGACGTCGGGCTTTTCCATGAGGCCGAGGAACTGCCGGGCGTACGCGGAGAGCGACTCCACGTACCGACGCTGGCCTTCGGCGTAGATCGTGTCGAACGCGAGCGAGGACTTGCCGGATCCGGAGAGCCCGGTGATCACGGTCAGACGGTCGCGGGGGATCACGACGTCGATGTTCTTGAGGTTGTGCTCCCGCGCCCCGCGGATGATCAACGCATCTTCAGCCATAGCCTGGGAAAGCTGGCCGGTCGGGCGGGAGGAGACAAGCCGGGGGGTTCGGGCGTTATCTTACGGGAACTTCTCTCCCGCCCGCCATGCCTCACACCGATGCCATCGTCGTCCTGACCACCGTCGCCTCCGACGAGGAGGGAGTGCGTCTGGTGCGCGCCCTCCTCGAACGCCGGCTGATCGCCTGCGGCACGCTCCTGCCCGGCGCCCGTTCCCTCTACCGCTGGCAGGGCAAGATCGCCGACGAGCACGAGGTCGTGCTGCTGCTCAAGACCCGATCGGCGCGCCTCGAGACCCTGCAGATGGCGTTTGGCGAGTTGCACCCCTACAAGGTGCCGGAACTGCTCGCCCTCCCCGTTTCCGCCGGATTGGCGAAATATCTGGAATGGATCAGCAGCGAAACCACGCTCGCGCTTGCGTGACGCGATGAGCCGCACGCACGATCGACTGGACCCGCCGGAGTCGGGCCGCCCCGGGGACCGCGGCGCCGGCCGGCCGCCGGTGGAACGCGAGGTGCCCGCGGGGCCCGTGGTGCCGAACGCCGACGCGCCGGGCGCGGCGGCGAATGCGGAGCGGGTCGACGGGCCGGCGCGGCGCGCCGCGCTGGACGAGGTGCGTGAGCGCCTGCAGCGCCGCGACGTGACGGGGGCGATCGCCCGCCTGGACAAGATGCTGGGCGAGACGCCCGACGACGTGGAGCTGCTGTGCGAGCGCGCCACGCTGCATGCGTCGGAGTCGCGGTTCGAGCGGGCGGGGGCGGATCTGCGGCGGGCGGGGCACGTGGCCGAGCACGACGTCCGCGTGTTGCTGGCCAGCGGGCTGCTGGCGTGCAAGCGGGCCCGGTGGCGCGACGCCATCGAGCCGTTGCGCGAGGCGGCCGCGCTCTCGCCGGCCGACGCCGCGGTGCAGTATTACCTGGGCGAGGCGTACAATCACGTGGACGACCTGCTCCCGGCGCTCACCGCCTACGAGCGCGCGGTGGAGTTGGAGCCGGCCAACTGGCGGGCCATGAAGGGCGTGGGCATGGTGCTCGACCGCCTGGGGCGGCGCGACGAGGCCACCGAAGCGCACCGCCGCGCCCGCGAGGCGCGCACCCCGTGATCGAGGTGCGGATCGACGATCTCGCGTTCTACGAAGGCGAGGCGATCGCCTGGCCCGTGGACGCCTCGCTCGGCGCCACCACGCCGCTGTTGCGCCGCGTGGAGCAGGCCGGCGGCGACGCGCTGGCCAAGCGCGCGCCGCTCGTCCAGCCGCTGCCGGTCGGGGCGGCGGTGGTCACGACGGCCGGCGATCTGGGCGTGGAACTGCTCATCCACGCGGTGGTCGGGAGCCACGAGGAGCGGATCACGCGGGACACCGTGCGCCGGGCGCTGGTGAGCGCGATGCAGCGGGCGGTGGATTTCCAGATCGGCGAACTGGCGGTGGCGCCGTTCGGCATCGGCGCCGGCAATCTGGACGTCGAGGACAGCGCCGACGTGATGGTGGGCGTGTTGCAGCAGCACGTGGCGCGGGCGCCGTACCCGCGATCGATCGTCGTGATCGTGGAGAATCCGGTGGAAGAGGCGGCGTGGCGGGCGGCGCTCGCCCTGACGCGGGGGACGCGGTGAGCCGGCGCGGTTGGGTGGGCGCGGCGATCCTGGTGCTGTGGGCCGCCGGCATGGGGGTGCTGATCCGGCGGGAGTACTTCCAGCCGAACGTGGAGCGGCTGGCCGAGGCGGCCACGCGCGTGACGCCGGGCGCGGTGTTCTTCGCGGTGATGCAGGGCGCGCGCCAGGTGGGGTTCGCGTCGTCGACCATCGACACGGTGCCGGGTGGGATCACGTCCACCGATTATCTGGTGGCCGATCTGACCGCGGGCGGCGCGGTGCACCGCCTGCAGGCGCGCACGACGGTGGAGGTGTCGCGCGCGCTGCGCGTGCGCCGGTTCGAGGTGGACGTGCAGTCGGATTCGGCGCCCTTCCATGCCGGGGGGCGGGTGGACGGCGACTCGGTGGTGGTGTACGCGCTGTCGTCGGGGGGCGCGCCGGCCACCGACTCGCAACGGGTGGCGATCGGGGGGCCGATCCTGCTGCCCACGCTCGTGCCGCTGGCGATCGCGCTGGGTGAGGAACCCAAGGTGGGCAAGTCGTACGTGCTGCCGGTGTTCGATCCGACCACGATGGCGCCCAAGGACGCGCGGATCAGCGTGCGCGCCGAAACGACGTTCGTGGTGAGCGACAGCGCGGTGCTCGATTCGACGACGATGCGGTGGCGTGGCGTGCAGCCCGATACGCTCCGCGCCTGGCGGTTGTCCAGCGAGGGCACGAACGGCATCGGCGGCTGGATCGACGATCAGGGGCGCGTGGTGGCGACGACGCAGCTCGGCCTGCGGCTGGAGCGGCGGCCGTACGCGGTGGCATTCGAGAACTGGCGTCTGGACGCCGAAGCGGGCGGCCAGGCGGCGCCCAACGCCGACCGGGACATTCTCGAGACGACGGCGATCGCGGCCAACGCGCGGGTGACGCGTGAGCTGCCGCGGCTCCGGGTGCGGCTGTCGGGCGCCGACCTCGCCGGCTTCGATCTGTCGGGCGGGCGGCAGACCCTGCACGGCGACACGCTGACGATCGTGCGCGAGGATCCGGACAGCCTCGCGCCGCGGTTCCTGCTGGGCACGACGCCGTCGTCGGCGTTGGGGCGGGAGATGCAACCGGCGCCGCTCATCGAGTCGGCCAATCCGCAGATCCACGCGCTGGCGCTGCGGATCCGCGGCGCCGACCGCGACGCGCGCTCGGTGGCCCGGCGCATCAACGCGTGGGTGTACGATTCCCTGGAGAAGAAGATCAGTCTGGGCGTGCCCGACGCGCTGCAGGTGTTGAAGACCCGCAGCGGGGACTGCAACGAGCACACGCAGCTGTACGTGGCGCTGGCGCGGGCGGCGGGCATCCCGGCGCGGGTCGCGGCGGGATTGGCCTACGTGAACGGCAAGTTCTACTATCACGCGTGGCCCGAGGTTTACCTCGGACGGTGGGTAGCCGTCGATCCTACATTCGGGGAATTCCCGGCCGATGCGGCGCACCTGCGGTTCGTGGTCGGCGGGTTCACGCGGCAGGCGGAACTGATCCATCTCATCGGGGTGTTGCGCATCGAGGTCCTGCCCGCCGGCACGCCGGCACGGTGATCGGGCACGCGCGCCCTCCGCTCCTCCACTCTCACACCCGGCCATGATCCGACTCAAGAGCCTCACCAAGCGGTACGGCAGCTTCACGGCGGTGGACGCGATCGATCTCGACGTGCCGCGCGGCGAACTGTTCGGCTTCCTGGGCCCCAACGGCGCCGGCAAGACGACCACGCTGCGCATGATCGCCGGCATCCTGCGGCCCACGGGCGGCACGGTGGAGATCGGCGGCGTGGACATCGACAAGGATCCGATGGCCGCGAAGATGAAGTTGGGGTTCATCCCCGACCGGCCGTTCATCTACGAGAAGCTCACGGGCGCGGAGTTCCTGCGATTCGTGGCGGGGCTGTACGATCAGGAGGGCCCCGAGGTGGAGCACCGGGCGCGCGAGTTGCTGGCGCTGTTCGATCTCGCCGAGTGGCAGGACGAGCTGGTGGAGAGCTACAGCCATGGCATGCGCCAGAAGCTGATCATCTCCAGCGCGTTCGTGCATCGCGCCGAAGTGATCGTGGTCGACGAGCCGATGGTGGGCCTCGATCCGAAGGCGGCGCGCATCCTCAAGGACCTGTTCCGCGAGTACGTCAACCGCGGCCACACGATCATGATGTCCACGCACACGCTCGAGGTGGCGGAGACGCTGTGCGACCGGATCGCGATCATCCAGAGCGGCAGGATCCGGGCGTGCGGGACGATGGCGGAGCTGCGGCAGGGCGCCGAGGGCGGCGCGTCGGGGCTGGAGGACATCTTCCTCAAGCTCACGGGCGAGAACGCGGCGCGCGAGCTGATCGAGGTGTTGAATGCCTGAGGCCGGCGCCGACGCGCTGGCGGCCACCGGCGTCGCCGACCCCTCGCTGTTCCACCTGCTGGAGCCCAAGTGGCTCACGGCGCGGGCGCGCCTGCTGGCCGACGAACGGGGACGGGGCGCGCGGTTCGCCGTGCTGGCGGTGTTCGGGGCGCTGTTCTGGGCGTTCGTGTATTTCCTGCTCTACCGGCTGTTGAACTACTTCCGCGGCGTGGAGGAGATCGGTCCGCTGCTCGCCGGCAAGCTGCTCGGTCTGATCCTGATCGGGTTCTTCTCGATCCTCGTGTTGTCGAACATCATCACGGCGCTGTCGAGCTTCTTCCTGGCGCGCGATCTCGACCTGCTCGTCTCGGGGCCCGTGGACTGGCTCAAGCTGTATCTCGCCAAGCTGCTCGAGACCACGGTCCACTCGAGCTGGATGGTGACGCTGCTGGCGATCCCGATGTTCGCCGCGTACGGGCGCGTGTACGAGGGCGGGTGGTGGTTCCCGCTGGTGAGCGCCAGCGTGTTCCTGCCGTTCCTCATCATTCCGGCGGTGGTCGGTTCGGCGGTGACGCTGCTGCTCGTCAACATCTTTCCGGCGCGCCGCACGCGCGACATCCTGAGCGTGATCGCGGTGCTGGCGGCGGGCGGCATCGTCCTCCTGTTCCGGCTGGTGCGGCCGGAGCGGCTGGCGCGCCCGGAAGGCTTCCGGTCGCTCGTGGACTTCGTGACCGTGCTCCGCACGCCGACGTCGCCGATGCTGCCCAGCGAGTGGGCGGCGCGCGGCGTGATGAGTTGGCTGCAGTACCGGTTGGACTACCTGCCGTTCTACCTGCTGTGGTCGTCGGCGGCGGCGGCGGTGGTGATCGGCGCGCTGCTGCACCGCGCGTTCTACCTCAAGGGGTTCAGCAAGGCGCAGGAGAGCGGCGCGCACTGGGTGCGGGGGACGGCGTTGCGGCGCTTCGGCGCGCTGGTGTTCCGTCCGCTGTCGGTGCTCAAGCGCGAACTGGTGCTCAAGGAGCTCCGGGTCTTCTTCCGCGACACGACCCAGTGGTCGCAGCTCATCCTGCTCGGCGTGCTGGTGGTGGTCTACGTGTTCAACATCAAGTACCTGCCGCTGCACGGCGACGGCATGACGTTCTTCCTCATCAACATCGTGCCGTTCCTGAACCTCGTCCTGGCGGGATTCGTGCTCGCGTCGATCGCCGCGCGGTTCATCTTCCCGGCGGTGAGCCTCGAGGGGCGCACGCTGTGGCTGCTGCGGTCCAGTCCGATGGAAGTGCGCGACCTGCTGTGGGCCAAGTTCTGGGTGGGCACGCTGCCGCTGCTCATCCTCGCGCTGGCGATCGTCTCGGTGACCGACTACCTGCTGGCGGTGAGCGACTTCATGTTCGCCGTCTCGGTGCTCACGATCACGCTGATGACGTTCGCGGTGGCCGGATTGGCCCTGGGGTTCGGCACCATGTTCCCGCAGTTCGACACCGAGAACGCGGCCCAGATCCCGACGTCATTCGGCGGCCTGCTGTTCATGATGGCGTCGGTGGCGATGATCGGCGGGGTGGTGATCCTCGAGGCCCGGCCGGTCTACTCGTATCTCTCTGCCAGCATGTACCATACGGACCCCGATCCGGTGGAGATGTGGCTCGGATTCGGCGCCGCCGCGCTGTTGTGCGTCGGATGCACATTGGTGCCCATTCGAATCGCGTTGACGAGGCTGTCCGCCGTCGAGCGCTGAGCCCTTCGCGGAATCTTTGCGTGAGCGACCGCCTGCGGACGCGGTGACGCCCGCGCGCCGCCCCGGGTCATTTACGTCACAAGACCGCAGCGGTGTGTCACGCTTCGGTAACCCAGGCTTCGCCCCATCCGGGCGAACGCAGGACCCAGCCCCCCATTTCGGAGGAAGTACATGATCCGCATGCGTTGGTTCGCTCTCGCACTCGCGTGCTGCATGGCTACGACCGTGCACGCGCAATCCACCCAGGACACCGCCAAGCCCAAGGCCGCGATGACCAAGGCCGGCAAGAAGAAGGCCGGCGAGAAGATGGAGAAGAAGGGCGAGAAGATGGAGAACAAGGGCGCCGCGACGTCCAAGGCCGGCGAGAAGCTGGAGAAGAAGGGTGCCGTGGCCTCCAAGGCCGGCGAGAAGGCCGAGGTCAAGGGCGCCGCGATGTCCAAGGCCGGCGAGAAGATGGAGAAGAAGGGCGCCAAGATGAAGAAGAAGGCCAAGAAGGGCGACACCGCAGGGACGAAGAAGGGCAGCTGACGTCGCCCGTGTGAACGAAGCCCCGGCATGCATCGCGCATGCCGGGGCTTTCTCGTTTCCGCATACCCGCGCTGCTCAGCCGGGAAGCGGCGCGCCGCAATTGGAGCAGAAGCGCGCGTCCGCTTCGGGGCGCGGGCCGCAGCGGGGGCACGCCGCGTGCGTGGCGCGATACGCGCGCAGCGCCGCTTCCACGGCATCGTCGTCGCGCGGCACCGCGCGTTCGCGCGCACCACCTTCGTCATCCGTCTTCGCCATCGGCAATCCCTCGCGCTCCGGTTCGTCCGGAGGGAAAAATAGCGGGTACAGCACGATGCCCAACGCCGCGAGCGCGAGGAGCGTGCCCAGGAGCAGCGCGGCGTTCATCGGCGGCTCCGGCCGGCGGGGTCCGCGGCCGTCTCGCGCGCCGGTTCGGCGCGCGGCCACATCACGATCAACCCGCCCAGCGCGATCATCACACCCGCCGCCCACACCCACGCCACGAGCGGGTTGAACGCGATATCCAGCCGGGCCGTGTCGCCGCTCGTGCCGGCGAGCACCACGTACGTGTCGAGCAGCGGCGACGTCCGGATGCCGGCCGACGGCATCGGGTCGGCCAGCGGCTGTCCCTGCGCATCGAGGTACTGGCGGCGCTCGCTCACGATCAGCCCGCGCGGCACGCCGTCGCGCGAACTCTCCACCGACACCGCCGACACGTTGCGGTCGTCGGCGCCGTAGCGCGACACGCCCTGACTCACGAACCGCCACACGTGGCCGTAGGGATCGCCGAGCGTGGCCGCCTCGCCCGCGCGCACGGTGACGGTGTGGCGCGACCGGAGGAACATCCCCGCGAACGCCGTCAGGGCGAGGGCCAGGCCGACGTGCGCCACGTATCCCCCATAGCGCCGGCGGTCGCCGGCGACCACGCGCGCCAACGCCCCACCCGCGCCCTCCCCGTGCTCGGCGCGCCGCGCGCGCGTGGCGGCCGCGAGATCCTGCGCGATCGCGCCGATGACGAGGCCGCCCGCGCACGCGGCGGCCAGCGATCCGGCGCCGCGCGCGCCCAGCACGGCGAGCGTGAGCACGGCCAGTATCGCCGCCGCCACCGGGCCGCGCAGCATGCGCGGCAGCGACGCCGCCGTGGTTCCGCCCCAGCGCAGCAGCGTGGCGAGCGCCATGGCCGCCACCGCCAGCAGCCCGAGCGCGAAGCCGGCGCCGTTCAGGAACCGCGCGCCGCCCGGAAGCGGTGAACCGCGCAGCCAGCCGAATGCGAGCGGCACCAACGTGCCCACGAGCAGCACCGCCGCGATCGCCGCGAGCAGCGCGCTGCCCCACGCCAGTCCTGCCTCGCGACCCAGCCGCGCGCCTATCGTCGCGTCGGGCGCCCCCTGGTGCAGCCGCGCCGCCACCAGGTACGCCGTCCCCCCGACGACGACCAATCCCACGCCGAGCCAGCCGACGAGCGACGAGCGGCTCACGCCGAGCATCGCGCCGCCGGTGCCGCGCCACGCCATGAACGCCCCGAGCAACGACAGCAGGAACGTGGCCGCCACGAGCACCACGCTCCACGCGCGGAGGGCGCCGCGCTTCTCGTACACGGCGAGCGCGTGCAGCACCGCCGAGGCGGCGAGCCAGGTGAGCAGCGACGCGTTCTCGGCCGGCCGCCAACTCCAGTAGCCGCTCTGCGTGGGGTCGCCGTACGTCCAGCGCATCCCGAGCACGATCGCAATCGTGAGCAAGAACCACGCGGCGAGCGTCCACCGCCGCGTGAGGCGCGCCCACGCGGCGTCGAAGCGCCGCGCCACGAGCGCGGCGACGGAGAATGCGAACGGGATCGCCGTCGCCACATAGCCCAGGAAGAGCAGCGGCGGTTGGATGAACAGGCGCGGATCGCGCAGCACCGGATCGAGCCCGCGCCCGTCGGTGGGCATCCACCCGAGCCGGTCGTAGGGGTTGGTGTCGAGGCAGACGATGAGCAACAGGAAGAGCAGCACGGCGCCCATCGTCCCGGTGGCCCACGGCATGAGGTCGCGGTCGCGCCCGCGGTGCGTGAACACGGCGACCGACGCGCAGCCGGCGAGCAGCAGCGACCAGAACAGCATCGCGCCCCCCTGCCCGCTCCACAGCGCCGCCACGGTGTACGCGCGCGGCAGGCTGAAGTTGGTCTGCAGCGCCACGAAGGCGAACGAGAAGTCGTGCGCCAGCAGCGCCGTCCACACGCCGGCGGCGGCCAGCAGCAGCGCGGCGAACGCCACGTAGACGGCCCGCTCGCCGCTGGCCGCGAGATCGCGCCGGCGCAGCGCGCCGCCGGCGAACGAGACGACGGCGCCCCATGCCGCCATCAGCAGCGCGATCCAGAGCGAGAGTTCGCCGATCAGGGTCATGCGATCATGGTCCGTGCCGGAAGGCGACGGCGACGGTGGTTCCACCGACGACGTCCCAGGTGAGATCCTTGAGCGAGAACTCGCCGCCGCCGCGGCGATCCATCCATTCCTTGGTCACGCCCGCCGCCATCGTGGCCACGCTCGCGGCCGCCAGGCTCTGCTGCCGCGTGGCGCGGACGCCGCGCATCATCGCGTAGCCGGTGAGTTCGATGGCGGCCGACGCCAGGAGGTGCTTGGCCTTATCGGCGGCGAACCAGCGGTCGCCGCCGCCGTGGTCGCCGGGCCCCACCCAGAGCGTCCAGACGAGCAGGATGCCGCGCATCAGACTTCCTCCTCGTCGCGCGCCCACGCGACCGCGGCGCGCACGGCCCGCGTCCAGCCGCGGCGCCATGCCGCCACCTCGGCGCGCGCCCGCGACGGATGGAACGTGGCCGCCGACTGGCTGGCGTGGAACTGCGCGGCGTCGGCCCACACGCCGGCCGCGATGCCGGCCAGGCCGGCGGCGCCGAACGCGGTGGTCTCCACGTTGGCGGGCCGTTCCACGGGCACGCCCAGCACATCGGCCTGGAACTGCATGAGCCAGTCGTTCTGGGCGGCCCCGCCGTCCACGCGCAGGCGCGCGAACGCGCCGCCCGACACGGCGAGCATCATGTCGAGCACGTCGGCCGTGCCGTAGGCCATGGCTTCGAGCGCGGCCCGCGCCACGTGGGCGCGCGTGGTGCCGCGCGTGAGCCCGACGATCGTGCCGCGCGCGTGCGGCTCCCACGCCGGCGCCCCGAGTCCGACGAGCGCCGGCACGAAGTACACGCCCTCGTTCGAACCGAGGGACGACGCGAGCGCTTCGGTCTCGCTCGCCTGCGCCACGATGCCCAGTCCATCGCGCAGCCACTGCACCGCGGCGCCGGCGATGAAGATGGCCGCCTCCACCGCATACGCGGGGGCGCCGCTGGCGTCGCATCCGATGGTGGTGAGCAGCCCCTCGGGCGCCGCGGGCCGGGCCGTTCCCGCGTTCACGAGCAGGAACGCGCCGGTGCCATACGTGTTCTTGCCGGTGCCGGCCGTCCAGCATCCCTGCCCGAACAGCGCCGCCTGCTGGTCGCCGGCCACGCCGAGGATCGGGATCTCGACGCCGAAGCACTCGGCGCGCGCGACGCCGAACGCGCCGCTCGACCGGCGCACCTCGGGCAGCAGGGCGCGCGGCACGCCGAACAGCGCGCACAGCTCGTCGCTCCAGGCGCGCGCGTCGATGTCGTAGAGCATCGTCCGCGACGCGTTGGTGTGGTCGGTGGCGTGCACGCGGCCGCCGGTGAGCCGCCACACGAGCCAGCTGTCCACCGTGCCGGCGGCCAGTTCGTCCGGCCGGTACCGCTCGAGCAGCCGTTCCTCGCGCAGCAGCCATTCGAGTTTGGTGGCCGAGAAGTACGGATCGAGCACGAGCCCCGTCCGTTCGCGGATCCACGCCGCCCGCGGCGCCAGCTCGGCGCAGCGCGCCGCCGTGCGGCGGTCCTGCCAGACGATGGCCGGGTGCACCGGCCGGCCCGTGGCCCGCTCCCAGATGATCACCGTCTCGCGCTGGTTGGTGATGCCGATCGCGTCGGGGGTGATGCCGGCCTGGGCGATGGCCTCGCGCCCGGCGGCGAGGGTGTGCGTGAACAGCTCCTCGGGATCGTGCTCCACCCAGCCGGGGCGCGGGAAGTGCTGCGTGATCTCGCGGTATCCGCGACCCGCGATGCGGCCGTCGGCGGCGATCACGAGACAGGTGACGCCGGTGGTGCCCTCATCGATGGCCAGGACGTGTCTCATGGCGCGGCGAAGTGAAACGGGGGACGGTGCACGCCGCGATCGCTGATGATCGCGGTGATCAGCGAGGCGGGGGTGACGTCGAACGCCGGATTGTACACCGGCACGCCGGCCGGCGCCGTGGCGACGCCGAATCCACGGCGCACCTCGTCGCCGTCGCGCTGCTCGATGGCGATCGCGTCGCCGGTGGGCGTGGCGGCGTCGAAGGTGGACGCCGGCGCCGCCACGTAGAACGGGATGCCGTGGTGGCGGGCGGCCAGCGCCAGCGCATAGGTGCCGATCTTGTTGGCTACGTCGCCGTTGGCGGCGATGCGGTCGGCACCCACGATGCAGAGGTCGACGTCGCCGCGGCGCATGACCGACGGGGCCGCGGCGTCGGTGATCAGCACGAGGTCGATGCCTGCGCGCTGCAGTTCCCACGCCGTGAGACGGCTGCCCTGGAGCAGCGGACGGGTCTCGTCCACGTACACGCGCACGCGGTCGCCGCGCTCGGCGGCGAGATACACGCCGGCCAGCGCCGTGCCGATGCCGCCCGTGGCCAGCGCGCCGGCGTTGCAGTGCGTGATCACGCGGGCGTCGCGCGGGAAGAGCGCCAGCGCGTGCTCGCCGATGCGCCGGCACATGGCGCGGTCCTCATCGAGGATCGCGGTGGCCTCACGCTCCAGCGCCTCGCGCAGCGGCGTCCCGTGCAGCGGCCCCTGTGCCACGCGGAGGACGCGGTCGAGCGCCCACGCGAGATTCACCGCCGTGGGCCGCGTGCCGCGCAGCGCGGCGGCCGCCGCGCCGGCGCGTGTCCGGCGCATCTCCGGCGGCGCGTCGACGTCCGGCGTCACGGCCACCGCGAGCGCCATCGCCGCGGCGATGCCGATGGCCGGCGCCCCGCGCACGGCCAGCGTGCGGATGGCGTCGCAGGCCTCGTCGAGCGTGCGGAGGTCGCACTCGACCTGGCGCTCCGGGAGCGCCCGTTGATCGATGATGCGGACGCTCCGGCGGTCGGGGCCCCACCGCACGGCCTCCAGAATTTCCATGCCGGGAATGTAGGCGGGCGGCGGCGGACCCGCAGCGCCGGCGTTAGATTCGACAGCGTCCTCTTCCCAGCCGCCATGTCCGATTCCGTGCTCACCTTCGACGTCGCGGACCGCATCGCGACGATCACGTTCACGCGCCCCGACAAGCTCAACGCCATCAACGACGCGACGATGGCCGCGCTCGGCGAAGCCGTCGATCAGGTGCGGGCCCGCGACGACGTGGCGGGCGCGATCCTCACCGGGGCCGGGCGCGCGTTCGTGGCCGGCGCCGACATCGCCGAGCTGCAGCGCAAGAGCGCCGTCGAGGCGCACGCGCTGTCGCGCCGCGGGCAGGCGATCTTCCGCCACATCGAACTGCTCGGCAAGCCCGTGATCGCCGCCGTGAACGGATTCGCGCTCGGCGGGGGATGCGAGTTGGCCATGGCGTGTCACGTGCGCGTGGCGTCGGAGCACGCCAAGTTCGGGCAGCCCGAAGTGAAGCTGGGAATCCTTCCCGGCTACGGCGGCACCCAGCGGCTGCCGCGCCTCGTGGGCACCGGGCGCGCGCTGCAACTGCTGCTCACCGGCGAGACGATCGACGCCGCCGAGGCGCTGCGCATCGGCCTCGTGAACGCCGTCGTGCCGGCGGGCGAGCTGCTGGCCGCCGCGCGCGCGATGCTCCTGCAGATGCTGGCCAACGGTCCGTTGGCCGTGGCCCACTGCATCGACGCCGTGCAGCGCGGCGCCGAGTTGCCGCTGGACGAGGCGCTGGCCCTCGAAGCGGCGGAGTTCGGCCTCCTCGCCGCGTCCTCGGACATGCACGAGGGAGCGGCCGCGTTCCTCGAGAAGCGGCCGCCGCGGTTCACCGGCCGGTGACCGTCCCGGCCGTCCGCCTGACGGCGCTCGCGCTGCGCGATTTTCGCAACTTCCCGCGGCTCGATCTCACGCTGCCCGACGAGGGCATGGTCGTGGTGGGCGAGAACGGCCACGGCAAGACCAACCTCCTCGAAGCGATCTACTACCTGCAACTCCTGCGCAGCGTGCGCGGGGCGCGGGACGTGGACCTCGTGCGATTCGGCGCCGCCGGGTTCCATCTCGACGGCGCGATTGCGAACGGGCGGACGATCAGCGTGGGATTCGAGCGCCAGTCGCGCCGCAAGCGCGTGACGGTGGACGGCGCGTCGGTCGCGCGCCTGAGCGACGGGATCGGGACGCTGCCGTCGGTGATGTTCTCGCCGGCCGACGTGGACCTGGTGGGCGGCGCGCCGGTGGCGCGCCGGCGGTATCTCGACATCCTGCTCGCGCTGGCGTCGCGGCCGTACCTGGCGGCGTTGCAGACCTATCGCGGCGCGCTCGTCCGGCGCAACGCGGCGCTGCGCGACGCGGCGCGCACGGGGCGCGCCGACGCGCGGGTGAGCGTGTGGGATACGCCGCTGGCGCAGGCGGGCGGCGTGCTCTGGCGGCAACGGCGCGCCTGGGTGGCGGCGGTGGCCGACCGCTACGCGGCCCTCTGCGCCGAGATCGGCGAGAGCGGACTGGGCGCGCTGCGCTACGCGACGTCGCTGGACGGCGGCAGCGATCCGGAGGCGGCGATCGCCGCCGCGCTCGAGGCCCGGCGCGCGCTCGACGTGCGGCGCGGGATGACGCAGGCCGGTCCGCACCGCGACGATCTGACGCTCACGCTCGACGGACGCGACCTGCGGACGTTCGGGTCGGCGGGCCAGCAGCGGTCGGCGGCGATCGCGCTGCGGATGCTGGAGTGGGAGACGCTGCGCGACGCGTGCGGCGCCGCGCCGCTGCTGCTGCTGGACGATCCGTTCGCGGAGTTGGACGCGCGGCGCGCGGCGCGGATCCTGGCGCTGCTCTCCGGCGCCGGGATCGGACAGACCGTGCTCACCGTGCCGCGCGAGACCGACATTCCGCGCGAGTTCACGCGGCTGGCGCGGACGCGGGTGGAAGCGGGGACGATGCGGTGCTGGGAGGCGGCGTGACGGAACGCAAGCGCGGCAAGCCGACGCGGCTGAGCGAGCTGTTGCCGGGCGTGCTCGACGAGAGCGGGCTCAAGGCGCGGCTGGAACAGGCGGTGGTGATCACCGACTGGGCGTCGATCGTGGGCAAGGACATCGCGAAGGTGGCGCAGCCGATTTCGATCTCGCGGCAGGGGGTGTTGACGGTGGCGGTCACCAACGCCGCGTGGATGACGGAGTTGGCGATGATGGAGCTGGAACTGCTGCGCGTGATCAACGAGAAATCGGGCCGAGCGAAGGTGGACCGGATCCGGTGGCGGCTGGTGCGCTAAGCAGTTGTGCCACGACGACTTAAAAGCGATGTTTTGAGTTGCGATCGGGGCCGAAATTCGTTAGATTTCGCGGATTGGAGAGCGGCCGGAGTTTCGGCCTTTGTTCGGGACACAATTCAGCGCGAAACCGAGGGGCCATGAGCACATCAGCGGACCAGTCCGGAGCGCGGTACGACGCCGGCCAGATTCAGGTTCTCAAGGGGCTGGAGGCGGTTCGCAAACGTCCCGGGATGTACATCGGTTCGACCTCGGAGCGCGGCCTGCACCATCTGGTCTACGAGGTGGTGGACAACTCGATCGACGAAGCGCTGGCGGGCTACGCGGACGACATCGCGGTGGCCATCCACGCCGACAACTCGATCACCGTGTCGGACAACGGGCGCGGCATTCCGGTGGACATCCATCCCATCGAGAAGATTCCCGGCGTCGAGTTGGCGATGACGGTGCTGCACGCCGGCGGCAAGTTCGACAAGAGTTCGTACAAGGTGTCGGGCGGCCTGCACGGCGTGGGCGTGTCGGTGGTGAACGCGCTGAGCGAAGATCTGAAGGTGTGGGTGAAGCGCGACGGGAAGGAGCACTACATGGACTTCCGGCGCGGCGACACGCACACCCAGCTCAAGGTGCTGCGCGACGTGCCCAAGAATGAGACGGGCACCACGGTGTGGTTCAAGCCCGACCCGCAGATCTTCACCGAACTGGTCTACCGCTACGAGACGCTGGCCCTGCGGCTGCGCGAGCTGTCGTTCCTGAACAAGGGCGTGGTGATCGCGCTCAAGGACGAGCGGCCGGGCCAGGAGCGCGCCGAGACCTTCCACGCCAAGGGCGGCCTCAAGGAATTCGTGCAGCACCTGAACGCGGCGCGCAAGAATCTGCACCCCGAGGTGCTGTACCTGGACACGAGCAAGGACGACATCGGGATCGAACTCGCGCTCCAGTACAACGACGGGTACAACGACACCACGTTCTCGTTCGTCAACAACATCAACACGCACGAGGGCGGCACGCACCTCACGGGGTTCAAGGCCGCGCTCACGCGGGTGATCAATTCGTACGCGCAGAAGGGCAACTTCCTCAAGAAGGCCGACTTCTCGCTGTCCGGCGAGGACGCGCGCGAGGGGCTCACCGCCGTGCTCTCGGTCAAGGTCCGCGAGCCGCAGTTCGAGGGCCAGACCAAGACCAAGCTCGGCAACTCCGAAGTGGAGAGCGCGGTGAAGACGGAGGTGGGCGAGTGGTTGTCCAACTACCTCGAGGAGCACCCGCGCACGGCCAACATCATCGTCGAGAAGGCGGTGTCGGCGGCCCGGGCGCGCGAGGCGGCGCGCAAGGCGCGCGACCTCACGCGCCGCAAGTCGGCGCTCGACGTGGGCAACCTGCCCGGCAAGCTCGCCGACTGCTCGCTCACCGATCCCGCGCTCTGCGAGCTCTACCTCGTCGAGGGCGACTCGGCCGGCGGCTCGGCCAAGCAGGGGCGCAAGCGCGAGTTCCAGGCCATCCTGCCGTTGCGCGGCAAGATCATCAACGTGGAGAAGGCGCGCATCGACAAGGTGCTGTCCAACGAGGAGATCCGGACCATCATCACCGCGGTGGGCGCCGGCATCAAGGAAGAGTTCACCCTCGAATCGGCGCGCTACCACAAGATCATCATCATGACCGACGCCGACGTGGACGGCGCGCACATCCGCACCCTGCTCCTCACCTTCTTCTACCGGCAGATGCCGGAGCTGATCGAGGCCGGGTTCGTGTACATCGCGCAGCCGCCGCTGTATCGCGTGGCCAAGGGCAAGGAGGAGTACTACGCGTTCGACGAGAAGGAGCGCGACGACCTCATCAAGCGGCTGGGCAACGGCGAGGGCAAGACGTCGGTGAACGTGCAGCGCTACAAGGGCCTGGGCGAGATGAACGCCGACCAGCTGTTCGACACGACGATGGATCCCGAGAAGCGCACGCTGCTCAAGGTCAACATCGAGGATTCGGTGCTGGCCGACCAGATGTTCCAGACGCTCATGGGCGACGAGGTCGAGCCGCGGCGCCTGTTCATCGAAGCGAACGCGAAGTTCGTGCGGAATCTGGATATCTGACCCTGGGACGGTAGGACGGTAGGACCGAGCGCGCGGGAGCCCTCAGGCGCCCGCGCGCTTCATTTCGCCGCCTCCGCCTGCCCCGTCACCGCGATCCCGCCCACCCGCAGCTCCAACGCCCGCTGCTCCAGCTTCTCCACCGGCAACGCGAGCAGCAGATCGATGCGCCGGCCCAGCACCAGCAACGTGTCGCGGAACGCGCGCGCGCGCGCAACGTCATCCGCCACGTCGGCGGGATCGGGCATCCCCCAGTGCGCGAACGCCGGATGCCCCGGAAATACCGGGCACGTCTCCTTGGCGTTGTCGCACACGGTGATCACGAGATCCCACGGCTCGTGCTGCACCTCGTCGATGGTCTTGGGCCGACGCCCCGTCCAGTCGATGCCGTGCTCGGCCAGGATCTGCACCGCGCCCGGATTCACCTGCGCCGCCGGTCTCGTCCCGGCGCTCCCCACACGGAATCGTCCGCGCCCCCTGGTGGTGAGCAGCGCCTCGGCGATCTGGCTGCGCGCCGAATTGCCCGTGCACAGAAAGAGCACGGCGAGCGGTCGCCCGGTGGTCATGCAACCTCCTGGATGAAGAAGCGCCGCCGCGCCCACAGCGACACGTACACCAGCCCGATGAGCGCCGGCACTTCGATGAGCGGCCCGACCACCGCGGCCAGCGCTTCGCCCGAACCGATGCCGAACGTGGCCACCGCCACCGCGATCGCGAGTTCGAAGTTGTTGCCGGCCGCGGTGAACGACAGCGCCGCCGTCTCCTCGTAGTTGAATCCGAGCTTCACCGCCAGCACGAACGCGAGCCCGAACATCACCGCGAAGTACACGACGAGCGGCGCCGCGATGCGCAGCACGTCCAACGGCAGACGCACGATGCGGTCGCCCTGCATGGCGAACATCAGCACGATCGTGTACAGCAGCCCGACGAGCGCCGTGGGCCCGATGCGCGGCATGAACACGCCGTCGTACCAGGCGGCGCCGCGGCGGGCCACCAGCACGCGCCGCGTGAGATACCCGGCCGCCAGCGGCACGCCCAGGAACAGCGCCACGCTCTTGGCGATCGCGCCCATCGATACGTGCAACGCCGCGGTATCGGCGCCGAACCACCGCGGCACCACGGCCAGGAACAGGTAGCCGAGCAGCGAGTAGGTGAGGATCTGGAACACCGAGTTGAGCGCGACCAGCACCGCCGCCAGCTCCCCCGACCCGCAGGCGAGCGCGTTCCAGATCAGCACCATCGCGATGCAGCGCGCCAGCCCGATCATGATCAACCCGTTGCGATAGTGCGGCAGATCGGGCAGGAGCGCCCAGGCCAGCGCGAACATCACGAGCGGCCCCACCACCCAGTTGAGCACGAGCGAGGTGCCGAGCAGCCGCCGGTCGGCCACGTGCCGGCCGATCGATTCGTAGCGCACCTTGGCGAGCACCGGATACATCATCCAGAGCAGCCCGACGCCGATCGGCACCGACACCCCGGCCACCTGCACGCGATCGAGCAGCGCGCCAAGGCCGGGAAACATCCGCCCGAGCAGCAGCCCGGCGCCCATCGCCGCGAAGATCCAGACCGGCAGCAAGCGGTCGAGCGTGGACAGGCGCCGGACGGTCACGCCGCCGGCTTCCGCGCCCGCACGAACGCCGCGCCCACGCGCCCCGCCACCTCGGCCGCGATCCGATCCACATCGAGGCCGGCGTTGGCGAGAAACGCCCGCGCGTCGTCGGCGGAATACGTGCGCGTCATCTCCACGCTCGGCGATTCGAACCCCGCGTCGCGCAGCAGCCCCACGAACTCCGTGTCCTCGAGCGCGCCGGCCACGCACCCCACCCACAACTCCATGCTGCGCTTCACGTCGGCGGGGAGCTGCCCCTGCACCACGACGTCGGACACGGCGAACCGCCCGCCGGGCTTGAGCACGCGGAACGCCTCGCGGATCACGCGCGCCTTGTCGCCCGAGAGATTGATCACGCAGTTGGAGATGATCACGTCCACCGAATTGCCGGGCAGCGGGATCTCCTCGATGCGGCCGCGCAGGAACTCGACGTTCGTCACGCCGGCCTCGGCGGCGTTGCGCCGCGCCAGGTCGAGCATCTCGTCGGTCATGTCGAGGCCGTACGCCTTGCCCGTGGGGCCCACGCGGCGGGCCGAGAGGAGGACGTCGATGCCGCCGCCCGATCCGAGGTCGAGCACCACCTCGCCCGCGTGCAGCTCGGCGAGCGCCGTGGGATTGCCGCACCCGAGCGAGGCGAGCACCGCGGCCTCGGGCAGCTCGTCCGTCTCGCCGAGCACGTAGAGGCCGGCCGTGATCGGATCCACGGTGCCGTCGAACGCGGCGCCCCCGCAGCACGAGTTCACGGGACCACAGCACGACGCCGCGGCGCCCGCATCGGCCGCGCGGTCGAGCACGCGCTTGGCGGCGGCGCCGTACTTCTCGCGCACGGTGGTCCGCAGGTCGTCGCCGGTGGGCGGCTCGGCGATCGTGGCCGTCTCGGGGCGGCAGCCGCAGTCGGGGCCGCAGCAGGCCGCGTCGTCCTGGGCGGCGCGTGGGGCAAGGGGCAGCGTGGGCATCGGTCCTCCTGGCATCAAAAACGGTTGATGAATATGAAACGGCCGGTGGCCGGGATCATGCGAGGGAATCAGGTACAGCAGCGTCCGCGGCGGAGCGTGGGGAGCCCGCCCTGCCTGGGCTCGAGCGACACCGCCAGGTCATGCACCTCGGCCACGGCGGCCGACGCGATGGCGTAGTACGCCCATCGGCCGTCGCGGCGGTCGGTGACCAGCCCCGCGTCCTTGAGCACGCGGAGGTGGAACGACAGCCGCGACTGCGCGGCCCCGAGTTCGTCCTGCAACTCGCACACGCACCGCTCGCCGCCGCGCAGCATCTCCATCACCGCGAGACGCGTGGGGTCGGAGAGCGCGTGGAAGAGTTGCGACGCGCGGTCGAGATCGTGGGCGACGGCCGTTGGCATGGCGATAATTATATCAACGGTTTTTGATTCGTCAAGTGGCCGAGCGGCCGCAGCCGGATGTGTGCGGTCAGCGGGCGCCGAGCGGCTGGGGCGCGTCGCCTTCGCGGGCGATGAGCAGGAACTGCCGGCCGATGACGTGATGCACGAACATGATGGCCAGCGTGACGCCGCCCAAGGCCAGCCAGGTCACGTGGGTCATGGTCACGTCCATGCCGCCGGTGGTCGTGTCGCGGCTCACGAACGCGACCATCACATAGATCGCCGCGATTCCGCCGCAGGCGATGTACGCCCCCAGTCCCAGCAGGCGGGCGATGAACTTCGGCATCGGCAACGTCTCCGTATTGAGCGTGTGGATCTGCCCCTAATCTGCCATACCCCGTGCGCAGCGTCGAGTGCCGTCAGTACCGGGCCACCACGACGTGCGGCGTGCCGGCGGCATCCCGCGCCACGTAGGCGCGATACCAGGTGCGGTCGCCGAACCGCGCGCGGAGCGCGGCATTGCGCTCGCCCAGGTCCACGGCGTAGATGACGTCGCCGGCGAGCCGGCCGTCGGGTCCGATGGGTTCGAGCAGCAGGCCGACGCCGAACGGCAGCGCGCCGTAGCGCGCGTCGGCGCCGAGTTCCTCCTTGCACGCCGGGGTGAGCGATTGGGGGGAGGAGATGTGGATGCTGGGATCCACGGCGTGGATGGCGTCGGCGCCCGGCGCATAGGTGGCGATGCGCTGCGTGGCCGCGGCCACGCGCGCGGCGGTCGGCGCGGCGGAGTCGGCCTCGGCGGCGCGGACGGCCTCGAGCACGGAGCACGCATCGTCGCGCGTCATCACCTGCGCGGCGGCGCTGCGCGTGAAGCCCACGCCCCACAGGCGGCGCACGAGCCGCCCGCTGAACGGTTCGTGCACGAAGACCAGCGCGTGGTGGGCGTTGGCGGCGCGCGTTGCGGCGGCGAGATCCAGCTTGAACGTGGTGCGCGCCTCGCGGACCTGGCCGGCGAGTCCGAGCGCGCCGTAGGGCAGCATGGGCACGAGCCAGCCCACGCCGATGCAGGCCAGCGCGGCGAGCGGCGCGGCATGGCGCCAGTAGCCGCCGTACCGATCGGCGACGATGAACGGCGCCCGGGCGAGGAGCACGACGAGCATCGGCAGCGCCGTGTAGAGAAAACGCGGCCCGAGGAACTCGCCGTCGTGCCAGTACAGGGCGTAGGCGAGCACCTGGGCGCCGAACAGCCCGAGCAGCAACGCATCCCACCGCGTGGTGCGCCGCAGGCTGACGAGCGCGATGATCGCCACGACGAGCGCCGGCACCGGCCATCCCATCACGAAGTTGTTCGTCTCGCTCACGTACTTGGCCGCCAGGGCGAGGGCGCGGAGCGGCGTATGCGCCACGCCCTGCGGATCGACGTGGAAGCCCAGCCGGTGCCCCGGCCCCCACAGGACTTCATACGCAAAATGGAACATCCCGTGGGTGGTGACCCAGTTGCCGTAGAGCAGCGGCGCCACGCCGACGGCGCCGGCCAGCGCCTGCACGCCGAGATCCCGCCACCGGGCCGGCGTCCGCCGGATGATCGCCAGCTGGAACACGCCGATCACCACCGACACCACCACGGCGTCGAGCGGACGGATGGTGGCCATGAATCCGAGCGCGAGGCCGATCAGCGCCGCCAGGCCGGCCGACCGGCGGCGCGACGCCGCGCGCTCCCACTCGGTGAGCAGGGCGAGCGAGAGCGCGGCGAGGAAGAGCACCGGCACGTGGTTCATGTAACTGGCCGACATCAGCAGCGCGACCGGCGTGAGCGCGAACAGCACGGCCGCGGCGCGGCCCTCGGTCTCGCCGTAGGCGCGGCGCGCGAAGTGATACAGCGCCACCGCGGTCAGCCCGCCGAGCAGCGGATCGAGCAGCCAGGGCGCGTGCATCAGGTACCCGAGCGTGAGCACCAGCGGGCCGCCGATCGGGTACTCCGAATACCACGCGCCACGATCGATGACGTTGTCCACCGAGAAGAACTGGGCATTGGGGTCGGCGGGCAGGACGAACCGGCCGTGCGCGAGGATGCGGGCGTGCCAGAGCTGGGCGATCTCGTCGGCCGTGGTGGGGGCGAAGTGATACGCGTAATGCGAGAGCGCGAGGGCGAAGCCGATGAACGCCGCGCCCACGAGCACGGCGAACGCGAGCGGCGACGGCCGCCGCAGCAGGGCCATCAGGCGCGCCGGCAGCGCGCGCAGCCAGGGCAGCGGCAGCGCGGCGAGGGCGAGCACGGGCCCCACCAGGAGCAGGGTGGCGCCCAGCCAGTAGCGCACCATCTCGCCCCAGTAGGCGCCGTTGTTGGGGATGATCATCGGCAGTGGGAACAGCCCGACGATCAACAGGAAGGCCGCGGCGGCGATCGCCAGCGGCGGCACCTCCACGCGGTCGCGGGTCTCGCGCGGCGTCATGGGTGGCCCGCCTTGAGTTCCGCCACGTACACGTCGCCGTCGCGCGCGTGCATGGCCGGCGCGATGGGGCCGAACCGGGCCGTGTCCACCATCCCGACGGCGACGGCCCACGGCACGGACTGTCCATAGTTCTCGTTCAACACGATGATCTCACGGGTGGTGGCGCTGTCGGGCGTGGACAGGAGGCTGGTGTCGGCGCCGGCGCGCAACATGTAATACTGCAGCGGCGCGTTGGACGGGATCCACGCCAGCACGCGGTCGCCCCGCTGCGCCCGCGTGGCGAGGGCCTGGGCCACGTCGTGCGCGCCCTGGAACACGCCGGTGTCGAGCGACCGGGCCACGGCGTGCGTCTCGATGCCCCACGCCACGGCGGCCAGGGCGGCCGCCGCCGAGATCGCCGGCACGTGCGATGCCGCACGCGACAGCCAGGGCAGGCGCAGCACGCGATCGCCCGCCACGCCCACGAGCAGCGCGGCCACCGGCACCAGCCAGAGCCAGGTGCGCGGAAAGGGCGCGCGGTGCGTGGCGATGAGCAGCGCGGCGCTCCACACGTACGCGGCCAGCAGCACCGACACGCCCTCGCGCGTGATGCGCATGGACCCCGCGGCGCCGGCCGCGGCGGCCAGCGCGAGGAGCACGGCCACGGGAAGCGGGAATGGCTGCCCCCAACTGGCGAGGGCGTCCGCGATTCCGGGAAGCAGTTCCCGATAGAAATGCGGCCACGACGACGCGGCCACGAACTTGTTGGCGGTGAGCGCCGCCAGGCCATTGGCGCCGAGGATCGGCGCGTAGGCGACGAGCGCCACCAGCCCCGCGCCGGCGAGCGCCGCGGCCAGCCCCGCCAGCGTGGGCCCCGCGGCCGCGCCGCGCTCCACGACGAGCGCGAGCGCCAGCCAGAGCGCCACCGCGCCCAGCGGATACAGCATCACGGGGATCGTCGCCAGGCCCGCGCCCCCGACCAGCGCGAACGCGATCCACCGCCGCCGCGTGGCGCCCGCGTCGCGGATGCGCGCCGCGATGAGCAGCAGCCCCAGATACGCCGCGACCACGAACGCATACCCGCGCGCGTTGGCCGAATACAGGATGAGCGGCGTCGAGCCGGCCGCGAGCGCGGCGCCGATGAGGCCCGACGCTCTGGTGAACAGCGCGCGCCCCACCGCGTACGTGAGCGGCACGATCGCCACGCCGGCCACGAACGCCGGCAGCCGCAGCGCCCAGGCGGCCCCGCCGCCGAGCAGGGACGTCAGCTTGGCGGCCACGGTATAGAGCAGATGGTTGTTGGGAAACTGATACGAGCTGATCGCGGTGCCCCACGGCCGGCCGATGAAATAGAGAAACGTGACCGACTCGTCGTAGCGCATGGGTTGGCCGAGCGATGCCGCGCGCGCCACCGCGGCGGCGAGCACGATCAGCACCAGGGCGCCGCGGGCGGCGGCGTCCTCGCCCTCCCACCACGCGCGCAGCGCGGCGATCATCGCGACGCGTACCGCTCGACGCCCGCCTGGCTCACGCGGTGCGAGATCAGCGGCAGCGGCGGCTCGGCGTCGTCGGCGATGACGATCGCCCCGGCGAGGCACGCGCGGCCGGCCGCCACGCCGCGGGCGTCGCGCGCGAATACGGTGGCCAGCGCCTCGCCGGCCTCCACCCAGTCGCCGGGCTTGGCGGTGATCACGAACCCCACCGTCGGATCGATCACGTCGGCCACCGTCGTGCGGCCACCGCCCAGCGTGGTCACGCCGTACCCGATGGCGCGCGGCTCGATGCGGGCCACGAATCCCCGTCGCGGCGCCGCGAACAGTTCGCACTCGCGGGCCTGCGGCAGCAGCGCCGGATCGTCCACCACGGCGGGATTGCCGCCCTGCGCCTCGATGATCCGCTGGAACTGCCGGGCGGCCTGTCCGCCCGCGATCGCGCCCTCGAGGCGGCGCCGCGCGTCGGCGCCGTCGGCGGCGGCGCCGGCCAGCAGCAACATCTCGGCGCCCAACGCATACGTCACGTCCATGAGGTCCGGCGGTCCCTCGCCGCGCAGCGCGTGGATGGCCTCCTCGGTCTCCAGCGCGTTGCCGCAGGCGCGGCCCAGCGGCCGGTCCATCGCCGTCAGCAGCGCCACCACCGGGCACCCGTGATCCGCGCCCAGCGACACCATGGTGCCGGCCAGTTCCAGCTCGGCATCCAGCTCGGGCAGGAATGCCCCCGACCCGCGCTTCACGTCGAGGACCAGGCCGGTGAGCCCTTCGGCGAGCTTCTTGCTCATGATGCTCGCCGAGATGAGCGGGATGGACTCCACCGTGGCCGTGGCATCGCGCAGCGCGTACATCTTGCGATCGGCCGGCGCGATCTCCTCCGTCTGGCCGATCAGCGCGCACCCGATGGCCTCCAGCTCGGCGCGGGCTTCGGCCAGCGACAGGCGGGTGCGGAATCCGGGAATGGCCTCGAGCTTGTCGAGCGTGCCGCCCGTATGGCCCAGTCCGCGCCCCGACATCATCGGCACGGCAACCCCCAGGCACGAGACCAGCGGAGCCAGGATCAGCGACACCTTGTCGCCGACGCCGCCGGTGGAGTGCTTGTCGATGCGGGCCTTGCCCAGGTGGCCGAGTTCGAGCCGGCCGCCGCTGCCCAGCATGGCGTCGGTGAGGGCCGCCGTCTCGCCGCGATCGAGGCCGCGGATGAAGCACGCCATGAGGAACGCCGACATCTGATAGTCGGTGATCTGCCCCGCCGCGTACGCGCGGATGAAGGCGGTCCATTCGTCGGGCGCGAGGCGGCCGCCGTCGCGTTTGCGTTCGATGAGCTGTCGTGCGTCCATTGACCGTTCTACGGGGTATTCCTAACGTTGACGTGAGACGCGGGACACCGTTCGCCACGAGGCGGGCGGAGATCGGAGTCCCGCGTCCGACCCCCTCAGGAGTGGTCCTCATGAGAATCCACATCGCGGCCATCGCCGCCGTGCTCTGCGTCGCCCGCGTCGCGTCGGCCCAGTCGGCGGCCGTCGAGATCGCCCGCGGCGACAGTGCCTTTGCCTCGCTCAACGCGACGAGCGCGTTGGCGCACTATCAGGAAGCGATCACGCTGGACTCCACCAATGCCGAAGCGCTGTGGAAGGCGTCGCGGGAAGCCGTCGATCTGGGGGAGGCCGCCGGTTTCTCGAACCAGAACCAGGCCCGCGACAGCCTGTTCAAACTCGGTGAACAATACGCCACGCGCGCCGTGCAAGCGAACCCCAATCTGTCGGTGACCCACTTCACGCTGGCCCGCGCGCTCGGGCGGGCGGCCCTCACCCAGGGCCCGAGCGGCCGGGTGAAATACGCCAAGCAGGTGCGGGAGCAGGCGCTCGAGGCCCTGAAGCTCGACTCGCTCGACGACGGCGCGTGGGACGTGATGGGGGTGTGGAACGCCGAGATCATGCGGCTCAGCGGGTTCACGCGGTTCATCGCCAAGAACCTGCTCGGCGGCCAGGTGTTCGGCCAGGCCAACTGGGCAAACGCCCAAAATGATCTGGAGCACGCCGTGGCGCTGCAGCCCAACCGCATCGTGCACCACCTCAACCTGGCCGGGGTGTACGCCGACGTGGGCGACAAGGCCAGGGCCCGTGCCCAGTACGATCTGGCGCTCAAGCTGCCGGCCACCGAGTACAACGACAGCCACTACAAGCACCAGGCCGAACAGGCGCTGGCCAAGCTCCAGTAACACGGACGGCATCTCATGGATTCGAGCATCGACAACGCCCCCGCGGCCGCGCGCGACGACGGGAACGAGCCGGCGGCGCAGGAAGTCGAACGTCTGCGCAGCCGCATCGCCGACCTGCAGCGCGAACGCGACCACCTGATCGCCGTCGTGGACATCCTGCAGGAGATCTCCTCGTCGCTCCACTTCGTGGACATCCTGCAGGCCATCGCCCGCAAGCTCGGCGAGGCGTTCGGGCTCGACCGCTGCGCGATCTTCCTGTCGGGCAACAAGGACGAGGTGCGGCTGGTGGCCAGCTACGAGGACCCGACCATCCGCAACCTCGTCGTGGATCTCAAGCGCTATCCGGAGTTGCAGCGGGCGTTCGAGTCGGGGGAGACGGTGTTCATCCCCGACGCGGCCAGCGACCCGATGTTCCGGGCCGTGAAGCCGGCGCTGGATACGCGCAACGTGCGGTCGATCATCGTCGTGCCCATCCAATGGCAGGGCGCGGTGATCGGCGCGATCTTCCTCCGCACCGAGCGCGACGCGCAGCCGTTCAGCGACGCCGACGTCCACTTCTGCCAGGTGGTGGCGTCGCTCACCGCCAAGGCGCTGCGCAACGCGCATCGGTTCGAGGCGGCCATGCGCACGCAGAAGGACACGTCGCAATCGGAGCGCCGGGCGGAGGTGCAACGCATGGCCCTGCTCGCCTTCCTCCGCCGGCTGCTCGACCGGCACGCGGCCGGCGAGGCCGAGGTGTGGTCGGGCGCCGCCCTGTCGCGCGCGTCCGACGACGAGATCGATCGCCTGGTCTCGGTGGCCATGCAGGTGCTCGACGAAGAGGCCAAGGGGTGAGTGGCGTCCCGGCGGAAGCCGCGGCGCGCGCCGCGACCCTCCGCGAGCAGCTCGAGCGCGCGAGTTACGAGTACTACGTCCTCGATCGGCCCTCGATCGAGGACCGGGCGTTTGACGCCCTGTTCCGCGAGTTGCAGGCCCTGGAGGCCGCGCATCCCGCGCTGCGCACGCCCGACTCGCCCACGCAGCGCGTGGGCACCGCGCCGCAGAGCCAGTTCCGCAAGCACGCGCACCTGGTGCCGATGATCTCGCTGGGCAACGCGTTCACCGAAGCCGAGCTCGCGGCATGGGAGGAGCGCATCGCGCGGGTGGTGGCCGACGACGTGCGGCGCGGCGGGTACACCTGCGAACTCAAGATCGACGGCGCCGCGGTGTCGCTCACCTACCGCGACGGCGTGCTCGTCACCGGCGCCACCCGCGGCAACGGCGCGGTGGGCGAGGACGTGACGCCCAATCTGCGCACCGTGCACGACATCCCGCTGCGACTGCGCGGCGACCGGCATCCGGCGCTGGTCGAGGTGCGCGGCGAGGTGTACATGCCGTTCAGCGGGTTCGAGCGCATGAACGAGGAGCGCGTGCGCGCCGGCGAGCCGGTGTTCGCCAACCCGCGCAACTCCGCCGCCGGCGCGCTGCGGCAGCTCGACCCGGCCGTGTCGGCGCAGCGGCCGCTGCGCTTCTTCGGCTACTCGGCGGCGCTCCCCGACGGCGCCGCGCTCCCGGTGGCGACGCAGTGGGAACTGCTCGACCTGCTCGAGACGTGGGGCTTTCCGGTGGCGCCGCGCCGCGCCCGCGGCGCGACGCTCGACGACGTGCACGCCTGGGCCCGGCACGTGGAGCACGAGGTGCGCGCCGAACTGGACTTCGCGATCGACGGCGGCGTGGTGAAGGTCGACGCGCTGGCCCTGCAGGAGGAGCTGGGGGTGATCGGCGGGCGCGAGCCGCGCTGGGCGATCGCCCGCAAGTTCGCGCCCGACATCGCCGAGACGCGCCTCGTCCGCATCGGCGTGAACGTGGGACGCACCGGCTCGCTCAATCCGTATGCCGAGCTCGAACCGGTGGAGATCGGCGGCACGACGGTGCGCATGGCCACGCTGCACAACTTCGACCGCATCCGCGACAAGGATCTGCGGGAGGGCGACCGCGTGCAGGTCAAGCGCGCCGGCGACGTGATTCCCCAGGTGATCGGGCCGATCCCGGAGCAACGCGACCCCGACCATCCGCCGGTTCCGTTCGTGCCCCCGGCGGCGTGCCCGGTGTGCGCCACGCCGGTGCGCCGCGACGAGGAGGAGGTGGCCATCTACTGCCCCAACGTCGGCTGTCCGGGCCGGCGGCTGGAAGGGCTCGCGCACTTCGCGTCGCGCGAGGCGATGGACATCCGCGGCCTGTCGTACGCGCGCCTGGAGCAACTCGTGCGCGCCGGACTGGTGCGCGACGCCGCCGACCTCTACACGTTGCGGGCCGATCATCTCACGGCGCTGGAGCGGTTCGCCGCGAAGAGCGCCGAGGGGTTGGTGGCGGCGATCGACGCATCGCGCGCCCAGCCCCTGTCGCGGCTCCTGTTCGGGCTCGGCATCCGCCACGTGGGCGCGGGGGCGGCACAGCTCCTGGCCCGGCACTTCGGCACGCTCGGCGCCCTGCAGGACGCCGCCCGGCGCGAGGCCGGCGCCGAGGAGATCGTGGCCGTGCGCGGCATCGGCCAGACGATCGCCGATTCGGTGGTGGCGTACCTGCGGGATCCCGCGGCCGACCACCTGCTGGAGCGGCTGGCCGCGGCCGGGGTCAATCCGAGCGAACCCACGCCCGCCGGCTCGGGGAGTGCCCTCGCGGGGCAGACGTTCGTCATCACAGGAACGCTCCCCACGCTCTCGCGCAGCCAGGCCCGGGAACTGATCGAGGCCAATGGCGGACGCGTGACGGAGAGCGTCTCGAAGAAGACCACCGCGGTGGTGGCCGGCGACGAGGCGGGCGGGAAGCTCGAGAGGGCGGTGGCCCTTGGTGTGGAAGCGATCGATGAAGCGGAGCTGTTGCGACGCGTAGCCCCGTAACCGGAGACCAACGATGACCCAATCCATCCCGCTTGCCGGCAGTGGCATGATCGCGCTCACGCGCGACGCACTGGCCGCGTTGCGCGCCGCGCTGTTCCGCGACCTGGGGGCCGACGCCGCCAACTATCTCCAGGAGGCGGGCTATGCCGGCGGCGGCGCGCTGTTCTCGGCATTCGGCGAATGGAGCGTGCGCAACGGCTACGGACCGGCCGCGTCCATCGCCGCCGACGACTTCCAGCGCTGCGCCAGCGAGTTCTTCCGCGACCTGGGCTGGGGCTCGATCGCCCTCGGCACGCTGCACGGCGCCGTGGGCACGCTCGACAGCGCCGACTGGGGCGAGGCCGACCCGCAGGCGGCCATGGAATTTCCGGGGTGCCATCTGACCACCGGCATGTTCGCCGACTTCTTCGGCCGGCTGGCCGACACGCCGATGGCGGTCATGGAAGTGGAGTGCCGCTCGATGGGCGCCCCGCGCTGCCGGTTCCTGCTCGGGAGCACCGACGCCCTGCACCACGTGTACGAGGAGATGAGCCGCGGCGTCGCCTATGAAGACGCCGTCGCCGCCTCGGTGTAGCTAGCCCAGCTCTTCGAGCGCCTCGGCGTACCGCGGGTTGGGCACGAGCTCGCCGTCCACCAGGACCTCGCGGTCCCAGGGCAGGATGACCGTGCTCTGCGTGGCGATGGCGTGGAAGTCTGGCACGTAATCGCCGGTGCGGAACGCCACCGCCGTGCGCACCTCCGCGGCGCCGGCGTTCACCACCGCCGACACGGCCAGGCGCATCGTGGCGCCCGAATCGCAGGTCTCGTCCACGAGCAGCACCTTGCGGCCGCGCACCTCGTGCGGCACCTGCCCGAACACCGCCGGCGTCTCGCGCACATGGTCCGAGCGGTAGCGGCGGCTCACCAGGATCGAGTGGAACTCCACGTCGAGGATGGCGGCGATCACGGCGCC
>Ga0307373_10001696_pt1 | contig 40975 bp, 43 predicted proteins | sample OX2MG_FD_202534 | JGI IMG/M metagenome (GOLD analysis project Ga0307373, IMG submission 202534) | Soil microbial communities from Risofladan, Vaasa, Finland - OX-2 | ecosystem: Environmental > Terrestrial > Soil > Coastal area > Acid sulfate soil | place: Finland: Risofladan, Vaasa | collected...
ATGATCGCAATCTGCGGGTTGATCGCGTAGCCAATCGGCTGGCACTCGTTTTCGAGCGTGGTGTAGTAATCGTGCACCCACTGCTGCGCCTCTTCCGGCGAGACGAAGGAGAAGGTCAGCGCGCCCATCCCGAGCCGCGCGGCCAGCAGGATACTCTCGCGGCGCGAGCAGGCCAGCCACAGCGGAGGATGGGGCCGCTGATAGGGCTTGGGCACGATGTTGCGCACCGGCGCGGTGACGTACTTGCCCTCGAAGCCCAAAAACGGCTCCTCGACCATCATCCGCGTCACCACCGTCAGCCCTTCGAGCCAGGCTTCGCGCTTCTGCTCCTGGGTGACATGGAAGCCGTTCAATTCGCAGTTGGTCGCGCCTTCGCCGGTGCCGAATTCGACGCGCCCGTCGCTCACCAGGTCGAGCGTGGCGATACGCTCGGCGACCCGCGCCGGATGATTGATCAGCGGCGCCATCTGCACGATGCCGTGGGCGAGCCGAATCTGCTTGGTGCGCTGGCTGCACGCGGCTAGAAAGACCTCGGGCGCCGAGGAGTGCGCGTACTCCTCGAGAAAATGATGCTCGGTGGCCCAGATGTAACCGAAGCCGAGCCGGTCGCAGAGCTCGATCTCATCGAGCGCCTCTTTGAACAGTTTGTGCTCGGTTTCCCGGTCCCACGGACGCGGGACCTGATGTTCGTAAAACGCGCCAACCTTCATGTGCTGACTACCTCGTCAAATAAATTGCGAAATCGCGGTCCGCGTTCGCTAACACGCGCTTGAGACGATTGTCAAATCACGTTCCATTCCGGCCCGTTCGCGTCCGCAGCGTCCCCGGACAAATCGCTTCGCGTAGATCCCTCACCTTCGGTTCGGGATGACAACCCGGCGTATCATTCCGGGCGGAGCATGCCGAACGAGCTTCCGCGCTTGTCATTCCGAGCGCAGCGCGGAATCTGCGCGCAGCGATGGTCTTGCCGTCCTCGAAAACGTTGCCGGACAAATCGCTTCGCCCAAGTCCATCAGCTTCGCTGCGATCCGTGCGGGATGACATGATTAGCCCTCGGGGCCGAGCATCTTTTCCGGCCGCATGTGGCGATCGAACTCTTCGCCGGAGAGCAGGCCGAGCGCGATACAGGCCTCGCGCAGCGTGATGCCGTCGGCATGCGCCTTCTTCGCCACCTTGGCCGCGTTGTCGTAGCCGATTTGCGGGGTCAGCGCCGTCACCAGCATCAGCGAGTTGTGCAGGAAATGATGCAGCCGGCGATGGTTCGCCTCGATGCCGACCACGCAATGCTCGGTGAACATATGGCAGGCATCGGCCAGCAGCCGAATCGAGTTCAAGAGGTTGAAGATCATGACTGGCTTGAAGACGTTGAGCTCGAAGTTGCCCTGCGAGCCGGCAATCCCGATCGCCGCGTCGTTGCCCATCACCTGCACGCAGACCATCGTCATCGCTTCGGACTGGGTCGGATTGACCTTGCCCGGCATGATCGAGGAGCCCGGCTCGTTCTCGGGCAGGCTCAGCTCGCCCAGCCCGCAGCGCGGGCCGGAACCCAGCCAGCGGATGTCGTTGGCGATCTTCATCAGCGAGACCGCCAGGGTCTTGAGCGCTCCCGAAGCCATCACCAGCGCGTCGTGGGCGGCCAGCGCGGCGAACAGGTTGGGCGCCGAGCGAAACGGCAGCCCGGTCAGCTCGGCGATCGCCTGCGCGGTGCGCTGGGCAAACTCGCGATGGGTGTTGAGGCCGGTGCCGACCGCGGTGCCGCCAATCGCCAGCTCGTAGATGTCGGGCAGCACCGCATCGATGCGCTTTAAGTCGGCGTCGAGCTGGGCAACGTAGCCGGAGAACTCCTGGCCGAGCGTCAGCGGCACCGCGTCCATCAGATGGGTGCGGCCGATTTTGATCAGATCGGCAAATTCGCCGCGCTTGACCTCGAGCGCGTCGCGCAGCTTCTGCACCGCCGGAATCAGCCGCTGTCGCAGCTCCTCGGCCGCCGCGATATGCATCGCAGTCGGAAAAGTGTCGTTGGAGGATTGCGACATGTTGACGTCGTCGTTGGGATGGAGCGGCTTCTTCGATCCGAGCTTGCCGCCGGCCAGCTCGATGCCGCGGTTGGAGATGACCTCGTTGGCGTTCATGTTGGTCTGGGTGCCGCTGCCGGTCTGCCAGATGCGCAGCGGGAAGTGGCCGTCGAGCTTGCCGCTGACAACTTCGTCGGCCGCCGCTGCGATCAGCCGCGCCTTCTCCTCGGCGAGCTGGCCGAGCTGGCGATTAACCATCGCCGCGGCCTTCTTGAGAATCCCGATGGCGCGGATCAGCGGGCGCGGCATCCGGTCTTCGCCGATTGCGAAGTGAATTAGCGAGCGCTCGGTCTGGGCTCCCCAATAGCGGTCGGCGGCGACCTCGATCGCACCCATGCTGTCGGTTTCGGTGCGGGTGCCGGTGACGGTCACGGAATCGGTCGGTTTCATTTCATTACCATCCTGGTTTGTGCTAAGCGTTGGCCCCGATTATCGGCCGGTTATTGTAACCGAGATTTCGATCGTGCAAAGTGGCCGATGCTTATAGTTTGCGCGACGGAGAAGCGGCGGGAAAGGTGTCGGCGACGGCCGGCGGCTCGCTGGCTTTGAAATCGCCGTCGCGGCACGATAATTTCTGCGATGAGGAGAGAATAGTCAGCCATGCCATGGGTCATAACCCGCCTTTGCATTGATTGTGTCGATACCGGATGCGTCAGCGTCTGTCCGGTCGATTGTATTTACGAGTATGTCGGGTCGGACAAGGAGCACTTTCCCAACCAGCTCTATATCAATCCCGACGAATGCATCGACTGCGGCGCGTGCGAGCCGGAATGTCCGTGGCAGGCGATTTTCGAGGAGCCGGCGGTGCCCGAGGTGTTCAAGGACGACACCGCGCTCAATCGAAAATCGGTCGAGATGAGCGACCAGTTCAAGGTCAAGACCTTCACCGCCATCGAGCATCCCACCTCCGAGCAGGTGGCGGCCAACAAGAAGAAATGGGGCCTCGATCCTAACGCCTGAGGCCGGCGACCTAACCCCTGCGCCGCGATGCGGCGCAGGCCCTTCCCTGCAGGGAAGGGCCTGCGCGGAGCCGAGATAAAAACTCGCGAGGTGTCCCCCTGCCCTTGTGGGAAGGGGACAGGGGTTAGGTCGACAGGTCCGGATGCTAGATAATCCGCTTCTGGCCGTGCTTGAAGCCGCCCTGCTCGCCGATCGCCGGTTCGCGCTCGCGCTCGTGACTACGTTCGCGGCCGCGTTCGCGTGAGCGTCCCTCGCGCGGCGCACCGCCGCCGACCGGGCTGATCTCGATCGATCGCAGGTAACCCTCGCCCTCGGAACGGGTGGTGATTAGCGGGTCGTCCTTCAAGGCCAGATGGACGATACGGCGGTCGCGCGGCGCCATCGGCTCGAGCTTGACGGTGGCGTGTTCGCGCTTGGCCTGCTCGCCCATCGAGAGCGCCATCCGATGGATCTGCTGACGGCGCCGGGCCCGGTAGGACTCGGTGTCGAGCACGATCGTGACCGCTTCCTTGACGCGGCGGGCGAGGATGCGGTTGACGATGTATTCGAGCGCGTCGAGGGTCTGGCCATGGCGGCCGATCAGCAGCCCCGAGCCGTCGCCCTTGATCGCGAGTTCGATGCTTTCGGGATCGTGCTCGCCCTCGCTGATTTCGCCTTTCTCGCCCATCAGCTCGAGGATCTTGCTGAGGATGTCGGTCGCCTCGCGGGCCTGCTCGGCGCGATCCTCGCTGCGGCGCGTGTCCGGCCCGGCGCTTTCGCCCTCGGCTGCCTGGGATTCGCCGGCCTCGGCGGACCGGGGCGGACGCGAGGGCCGTGGCGCGGGGCGCTCGTCGCGCGGGCGTCGCTCGTCGCGTCGGGGGCGCTCGTCGCGAGGCGGGCGCTCTTCACGGGGTCGCGATTGGCGCTCGGGCGGGCGCTCTTCGGATACGGGCGGCCGGGGCTCTTCGCGACGCTGAAGCGGCGCTCGCGCGGCCTGCGATCGCTCGACCGGCGGCGCCGGGGGCGGCGCTTGTGCGCGGCTGGTGGCAGCCGCCTCGGGCGGGCGGCGCGTAACGCGGACCCGCGCCTGGCGCGCGCCGAGCCGGAGCACGCCCGCGCGCGGGGTGCTCAGGACCTCGATTGTTACGTCGTCTTCCTGGGCGCCGAGATCTTCGAGCGCCAGGCGGATGGCCGCTTCGACAGTGGCCGCGGCTTGTTCGCTGGAAAGCTTGCTGCTCATGTCGTCGCCGGGGGCATCTGTTTGAATTCGTAGTTGAGGAATACCTGCTGAAGAATACCAAGCAAGTTCGATGATAAGTAATACAATGTTAGCCCAGCGGGCAGGCTAACGAAAATCAGGCTGAAAAACAGCGGCATATACATCATCATCTTCTGTTGGTTTGGGTCGGGCTGCTTGGGCGATAGCCACTGCTGCAGGAACGAGGTCGCCGCCAGCAGTATGACCAGCACCGGAATTCCATGGAGGTCGGTCATTGGAATCGCCGGCATCCCGTGTATCACCAGGCAATCGGGCGCCGACAGGTCCCGGATCCAGAAGATGAAGGGCGCCTGGCGGAGCTCGAACGCATTGAGAAACGCCTCGTACAATCCGTACAGGATCGGGAGCTGAATGACCATCGGCAGGCATCCGCCGAGCGGATTGACGTGATTGCGCTTGTAGAGGTCGACCATCTCGCGGTTGAGACGCTCCTGGTCGCCCTTGAACTTCTCGCGGATCTTTTCGACCTGCGGCTGCAACCGCTGCATCCGCATCATCGAGCGCTGGCCCTTGATCGACATCGGCAGCGTGGCGAGCCGCACCACGATGGTTAGCAGGATGATCGCAACCCCGTAGTTCGGCACCACGTGGTAGAAGAACTGCAACGCGCGCAGCAACGGCAGCGCGATCACGCCGAGCAGGCCGAAATCGATGGCCTTGGGGAGAGCCGGGTTGACCGCCTCCAGGATGCCGAGTTTCTTGGGCCCCATGTAGACCGCCAGCTTCACGTGCGCGGTGCGGTCGAACAGCAGCCGCAGATGCGCCTGGTCGTCGCTGTAGCTCATCTGCAGCGTGCCGGCCTGCGGTTGGACCGGCATATAGACCGAGAGAAAGTAGCGATCGCCGAAGCCCGCGTAGGCGATCGGTCCGCTCACCGAGATCAGCCCCTTCTCGAGCTTCTTCTGGCTTTCGGTGAGTGCCTTGCCGCTGACATAGGCCTGTAACTCGGGAAAATCCCGGTAGCCGGTGTTCTCCTCGACCAGGGCCGCGCTGAGGCTGGCGCCCGACTGGGCGACGCTGGCATCGGCGCCCGTGACCGCGGTGTCGAGCGCGAAGACGTAACTGTTGTCATCGAAGACCAGCCGCTTGGTCACCTCCAGGCCGTCGCGGGCCTTGGCGGTGAAGGTCACGACCGCGGGATGGCCGGCGCTGGCCTGGATACGGGCGGGCGCGTCGGTGGTGTAGTCGAGCGTGGAATCGGTCAGCGTCGTGCCGCCGCGATTCAGGACCAGCCCCAGCGGCCGCGTGCTGCCTGCTTCCTGCGGCACCATCTGGTACCACGGACTGCCGGGCGCGGCGCTCGCGCGATAATCCTTGAGCAGCATGCTCGTCAGCCGGCCGCCGCGGGTGGTCAGCAGCGCATCGTAGAGCCGCGTGTCGACCTCGATGGTGCGCACCGGCGCGGTAGTCGCCGCGACCAGTGAACTGCTGGTGACGCTTGGCGCAACCGCGCCCTTCGCCCCCGCGCTGGCGGCTGCACCGTTGGCGGCTGCGCCGTGGGTCGTCGTGGGCGATGCGCCCGCGGCGGTCGGCGCGGCCCCTGGCTTGGCCTGCTCGCTCTGCTGCGTAGTCGGATAGAGTCGCTTCAGGACCAGTTCCTGGTAGGCGAAAATCAGCCCCACCGACAGCATTACGACGATCAGTAACCGGCTATCCAATTCCTCTCCCTCAAGACCTCACACCCTCCCGCTGCGGCCGCGGTACCGGATCGTCGCCCCATCCGCCCCCCGGACGACATCGCCACAGCCGTCGCATCGCGAGCCCGGCGCCGCGCGTCAGTCCGTGGCTCTCAACCGCCTGGCGCGCATAGACGGAACAGTTCGGATGGAAGCGGCAGGCGTTGCCGAGCAGCGCGGTCAAGATCGGCGAGATGGCGACACGATAGATATCGAGCGTGGCGAGCGCGACCGCGGTCGCGAAGCCGGGCCGCTCGGCGTCGGCGTGCTGCGATGGCCGATGGGGGGAAAGCGTGCTGGCGGGCTTCAAAGTCTTTGACCGATAGTCAGTGTGACGGCGCGCAGCTCGTCGAGCGTGGCGGCCGAGTCGATCGCGCCGGCGCCGATTTTTGCGATCACGATCATGGCGCTCGGGGCCGGCATCATGGCGCGCAGCGTGCGTCGAAAGCATTCACGCACCCGCCGCTTGATGCGGTTCCTGGTGACCGCGTGGCCGACTCGCCGCGAGACCGTGATTCCCAGGCGCGGCGCGCCGGGCCGATCGCCACGCATCGCGTAGACCACGAAGTGTGCGCTCTGAACTCTGATTCCACGATGCTGCAGGATGAGGAATTCGGCGCGGCGGCGGATACGATGTTCAGCGCGGAAGCCCTCGGGGGCGTCTAGCCGGGCTGCTTGGGCGGAATCGAGACGGTCAGCCGTTTGCGCCCCTTGGTGCGGCGCCGCTTGAGCACCGCGCGTCCGCCGGGCGTCGCCATCCGGGAGAGAAAGCCGTGGGTCCGTTTTCGTCGGCGATTGGAAGGTTGATAGGTCCTTTTCATCGATGCGGGCCAATTTGTGCCAAGTTACCGGCCGCTCGCGGCCGGGTTAGTTTCTTCCTGAGCTTGCCGGGATATCAGCGGGAGTCGCGGCTGTCCAATCGAACCATACCCGGACCGGCGGGGCAAGCGGGCTTGCGATCGAAAATGCGGCGCGCCATGGACGCCGGTCGCGTGGTCTCAGCTCAGCACCGTCTTGACCACCAGTTCGAATTGCCCAAATGGCTCCGGCTCGCCCATCACCAGCCCGATATGCTCCATCCCGGCCGCTTCGAGCGCGGCCAGCCGCTCGCGGCACATCTCGGGCGTTCCGTAGACGGCCCATCGATGGAGGGTCTCGTCCGAAATCGGGTCGCCATTGAAGTACAGGCTCATCGCGCTGCGGATACGCTCGAAGCACTGTCTGGGATCCGGCCCGACGTTGATCCAGACGTCGGTCGCCGTGGTCAACGCCTCGGGCTTGCGGCCATGGCGGACCGCAGCCTCACGCAGCATCGCGATCGAACGGCGAATCTCATCCGGAGTCGCCATGATCGTCAGCCATCCATCGCCGAGCCGCGCCACCCGCTCGAGCGGTCCCGGCAGGTAGCTGGCCTTGGCGTCCGCGACGGAGCCGGATTGCGCCGAGAACTGGTCGGTCCCCGGCTGATAGATTCCCGCTGCGATCCAGATCGGCAACGGCTTCTGCAGCGGTCGCACCGGCAGCGTCACGCTCGGATGGGTCCCCGACCATAGCGCCCGCAGCTCTTCGACGCAGTGTTCCAGGATCTTCCCGCGCTGACCCGGCGCGATCCCCACCGCGCGGCATTCCGCGCCCACGCCCTGCGGGGTGCCGCCGCCGATGCCGAGCGCCAGCACGGTGCGTCCCTCGCTGGCGATATCGAGCGTTGCCCACGACAACGCGAGCATCACCGGATGGCGGAAATGGGGCTGGATAATCGCCGCGCCGAGTTTGATTCGCCGGGTGCGCGCCGCCACCGCGGCCAGCGTCGCGATCGGCTCGAAGCGCGGACTGTCGAACAGGCTGTCGCCGACCATCAGGATATCGAACGGCGAGTCGTCGGCCATCTCCGCCATCCGCAGCATCCCCTTGAAGCCGTAGCCGGGGGCGGCGAAAGCGAGACGATTATTAAGCTGCAGCGAATATGAGGCTTTCATCGGCAATCCTTGAGACAAATGGGATGCGGCGCAAAACTAGCTTGCCATCGCCAGACGGTCAAACTAGCGTATTCGCAGGCTGCCGGCCTCTCCCGGCGGCGGTATCCAATGTACGTCGAAGATACGATCGTCGCGCCGGCCACTGCGCCCGGCCCGGGCGCGGTCGCGATCGTGCGCCTGTCGGGTCCCGACGCACATCGCATCGCCCGCGCGCTGTGGCATCCGCTCAAGCAAAGCGCCGCGGGGCCGTCCTGCCCGCCGCCTAGCCGCTTGCAGCTCGGCGAGCTGTGCGATCCCGGGCGCGGCGTGACGATCGATCGCGCGATGGCGGTGTTCTTCGCCGCGCCGCGCACCCTCACCGGCGAGCCCGTTGCAGAGCTGCACTGCCACGGCGGAAGCTACCTCGTGCGGCGTGTGATCGGCCTGGCGATCGCGGCCGGCGCGCGCGGCGCCGAGGCGGGCGAGTTCACTCGTCGTGCATTTTTGAACGGGCGCATCGATCTGACTGCGGCAGAAGCGATTCGCGACCTGGTTGAGGCCCGCGGCGAGCGTGCCCTGGCGCAGGCGGTGGCGCAGCTCGGCGGCGCGCTGGCGACCCGTGTGACGGGTCTGCGCGCGCAGGTGATTTCGATCCGGGCCCATCTGGAAGCCGCCATCGACTTCGCCGACGAGGATCTCAGCCTGCCTTCCGCGCCGCAGATCGCGACTTCGATCGCGGCCCTTGCCGCCGACGTTGCGCTCCTGCACGACAGTTTCGAGCGCGGCCGCATTGCGCGCGACGGCCTTCGCGCCGCCATCGTCGGCCGCCCCAATGTCGGCAAGTCGAGCCTGCTCAACCTGATGCTGGGCAGCGAACGGGCGATCGTTACACCGATCCCGGGCACCACCCGCGACGTAATCGAGGATTCGCTCGAGCTCGGCGGCTACGCGCTGCGCCTGCAGGATACCGCCGGCGTGCGCGATTCGGCCGACCAGGTCGAGCGAATCGGAATCGAGCGGGCGCTGGCGCGGGCGCGCGAGGCCGACCTGCTGATCGCGGTGTTCGATTCGTCGGCGGCGCTGAATGGCGAGGATTTTCAGGTCGCGGCGCTGACCGCGGGCCGTTCGGCGGTCGCGCTGCTCAACAAATGCGATCGGCCGGCGCAGATCGCTGAGCGCGATCTGCGGGCGCACGGCGTGGCGGGACCAATCATCCGCTTCTCGGCGCTGGAAGCGATCGGGCTCGATGATTTGCGCCGCGAAATCCTGGCGCAAATCGAGGCCAGCACCGGCGACGGCGGCGACGATGTTGCAATTTCGCGCGAGCGCCATCGCGAGGCGCTGGCCCGCGCGCTCGAAGCGCTGGGCCGGGCGCAAACGGATACCTTGACTGGGATGCCGCCCGAGATCGTCGCGGTCGAGATGACGACGGCGGCCGAGGCGCTCGGCGCGCTCACCGGCGAGGTCGGCGCGGAGGACGTGCTGGAGCTGATCTTTCGCGAGTTTTGTATCGGTAAATAGCCGTCGCCGGACCAGATCGAGCCAAGGTCGGTTCCGGACAAGTTTGTAGAAAAACCATACATATTGTAGATGAATTGCCGGCTACAGCCGGGGGTTTTGCGGGCCGCGCTCCGATCGGCGATAATCAGCCGCCCGGATTCCTATGCGATACGATGTCATTGTAGTCGGCGCCGGCCATGCCGGTATCGAAGCGGCGCTCGCCGCGGCGCGGATGGGCGCGGCGACGCTGATGCTGACGCTCAACCTCGACCATATCGGCCAGATGTCGTGTAATCCGGCCATCGGCGGTATAGGCAAGGGCCACCTGGTGCGCGAAATCGACGCGCTGGGCGGCGAGATGGCGCTGGCGATCGACGAAACCGGCATCCAGTTCCGCTTCCTCAACACCCGCAAGGGCCCTGCCGTCCGCGCCCGGCGCGCCCAGGCCGACAAGGCCGCCTACCGCGCCCGCATGAAGCGGGTGCTGGAACGGACGCCCAACCTCAGTATCCGGCAGGCCTCGGTCGAGCGGCTGGTAGTGGCGGACGGGGCGGTGCGCGGGGTCGAATCGCAAATCGGCGAGGTGTTCGAGGCGCCGGCCGTAATCCTGACCACCGGGACGTTTCTGAAGGGGCTGGTCCACGTCGGCTTGAAGAATTATTCGGCGGGCCGCGCCGGCGACTTCGCCGCGATGGGCCTCAGCGAGCATCTGGCGGCGCTCGGTTTCCGGATTGGGCGGCTCAAGACCGGGACCTGCCCGCGCCTGGACGCGCGCACGATCGATTATTCGGCGCTCGAGTTGCAGCCCGGCGACGATCCGCCGCCGGCCTTTTCGTTTCGCACCGCGCGTATCGATCAGGATCAGATGCCCTGCCATCTGACCCATACCAACTTGCACACTCACGAGCTGATCCGCGGCGGACTCGATCGTTCGCCGATGTACTCCGGGGTGATTTCGAGCCGCGGGCCGCGCTACTGTCCCTCGATCGAAGATAAGGTGATGCGTTTCCGCGACAAGGAACGCCATCAGATTTTCCTCGAACCCGAGGGGCGCGAAACCGTCGAAGTCTACCCCAACGGGCTCTCCACCAGCCTCCCGCTGGACGTCCAGAGCGCGATGGTGCGATCGATAAAAGGGCTGGAAAACGCTGAGATTATGCGGCCCGGCTACGCGATCGAGTACGACTTCTCGGATCCGCGGCAACTGCGCCCGTCGCTCGAGACGCGGCTGGTCGCGGGACTGTTCCTGGCCGGCCAGATCAACGGCACCACCGGCTACGAAGAGGCCGGCGCGCAGGGGCTGATGGCGGGCATCAACGCGGCGCTGAAGCTCCGTGGCGAAGCTGCACTGATAGTGCGGCGCGACCAGGGCTATATCGGCGTGATGATCGACGACCTGGTGACGCGCGGTATCGGCGGCGAGCCGTACCGGATGTTCACCTCGCGCGCCGAGTATCGGCTGACGTTGCGCGAGGACAACGCGGATCGCCGGCTGTCGCCGATCGGCGAACGCTTGGGGCTGCTCGACGCCAGCGCGGGGGCGCGGGCGAGAATCAAGACGGAGCGCGTCGCGGCGGAAATCAAACATCTTTCTGAAATCAACGTCGCGCCGACCGGACAGGTTAATAACGAGCTGACATCTGCAGGCTCCTCGCCGATTACGCAGGTCGTGCGGGCGATCGATCTGATTCGGCGTCCCGAGGTCTCCTACGACGCGGTCATACGGATGGCTAATCTCGACCGGCCGTTGGATTTCGATCAAGCGGCGGAGCTCGAGGTTGAGGTCAAGTACGACGGCTACGTTCGCCGCCAGGCCGAATCGATCGAACGCTACCGGCGGCTCGAAGATACCGCGATTCCGGACTGGTTCGACTACGATCGCGTGGCAGGCCTCTCGACCGAGGTCAGGGAGCGGCTAACGTCGGTCAGGCCAGGTTCGCTTGGACAGGCGGCGCGGATGCCCGGGATAACGCCGGCGGCGGTGTCGATCCTGGCAGTTCATCTAAGGAGTGGTGACAGTGGCAGAGCAGCGTAGGCCTTTTGCGTCGCGCGTTTCACGTGAAACCGTTCGGACTTCGATCAGCCGTCGACCGCCGTTGGTGACACGCGGGCGGTCTCACGATCCGGAACAGATCGGCACCGAGGTCAGCGCGATCGTCGAGGCCGAAGCCGGGCGGCTCGGGCTGAATCTCACTGCGGCCTTCTTCTCCCGGATGAGGATGTACGCGACCCTGCTCGCGGTGTGGGGCGAGAAGATGAGCCTCACGGCGCGACCGCAGGACCCCGCCGACCTGGCCTTCCATATCATCGACAGCCTGACGCCGATCGCGTTGGCCGCCGATGGCAAGCTGGCCGGGCTCGGCCGCTGCCTCGAGGCGGGTCGCGAGGTTGTCGATCTCGGCAGCGGCGCCGGCTTCCCCGGCCTGGTGCTGGCGTCGGCGGCGCGCGCCCATTTCACGCTCTGCGAGGCGCGTCGCAAGCGGACCAGCTTCCTGACGGTAACCGCTGAAGAGCTGGGGCTGTTCGATCTGACGATCAAGGGCGATCGAGTGATGCCCTCGAGTTTCGCCTCTGCCTTCGATCTCGTCACGACCCGAGCGCTCGGCGAGGGCGGCAATTTCCATGGCGTCGCGAAGACCGCGCTGCGGCGCGGGGGGCTGGCGATGCTCTATGCGAGTCCGCGTCAGGCCGCCGAGTTCGCCGCCCGGCGTATCGCCGGCTTCGAGCTTACCGCCAGCGAGCCCTATGAACTGTCGCGCGATCGCGAGACCGTCGCGCGTTCGATGCTCTTGTGGCGCAAGCTGTGACCCGCTTATCGCTTTGATTTAACGGGCTCCTGGAGCCATCAAGAGTCTGAATCCAGGGCTCGCGGTCGGCGCCCTGTGCATAGATGGGCCGCCGAATTCCCGGGCCGGTTTGCTTTAGCCCCCGGTAATTGCTTTAAATCTTTGATGTAGAGGATGCCGCGTTTCACATGAAACGTGGCCGCCTCGGCGTATCATGCAGGGCGCCCGTCGCAGGCGCGGCGCGATCGCATCGGATGGGTTGGTGATGCTGTGGGGCGCGTGATCGCGATAGCCAATCAGAAAGGTGGAGTCGGCAAGACCACCACGGCGATCAACGTCGCGGTGGCGCTGGCACAATCAGGCTCGCGGGTGCTCTTGATCGATCTCGATCCGCAGAGCAACGCAACCTCGGGCCTGACCCGCGACCCCGGCGAGCTCCAGCCGGGCGTGCCACGAGTGACGATCTACGACGCGCTGATCGAGCGGCTGTCGCTCGCTGCGGTCCTGCGGCCGGCGCGCGATAACCTGATGCTGGCGCCGGCGGGTGCCGATCTGGTCGGGGCCGAGGTCGAGCTGGCCACGATGGAGGGGCGCGAGCAGCGCCTTAAAGTCCTGGTGGAGTCGGCGCGTCAAGAATATAACTACGTTCTAATAGACTCACCACCATCGCTTGGCCTGCTGACCCTCAATGCGCTGGTCGCTGCGGATACGGTGCTGATCCCGCTGCAATGCGAGTATTACGCGCTCGAGGGGCTGTCGGCACTGCTCGGCACGATCCGGCGCGTCAAGCAGGCGCTCAATCCGCGCCTGGAAGTCGAAGGAATCGTGCTCACGATGTTCGACTCGCGCAACCGGCTGAGCCGCGATATCGAGCGCGAGGTGCGTGGCCATTTTCCCGATCAGGTTTTTGCCGTGGTCATCCCGCGCAACGTGCGGCTGTCGGAGAGTCCCAGCCATGGACTGTCGATCTTCGAGTACGAAGCGCGCTCATCGGGGGCCGAGGCTTATCGGCGGCTGGCGGCGGAAGTAGCGGCGCACAAGGAGCAGCCGGCCGCGCAATCATGAAATCGCCGGGGGTCGGGCAGTGAACTTTATTCCGGAGGTAAGCAATGCTTCGTAAGAGTCTGGGTCGCGGACTTGACGCGCTGTTCGAAAGCACCATCGAGACCCCGCCTGGCGAGGGGCCGGCCCATCAGCCGGCTGCGCAGGAGCGGGCGCTGACCATGATCGCGGTCGGACGGATCGCGCCGGGGCCCTTTCAGCCGCGCCGCCATTTCGACGCTCTCAAGCTCCAGGAGCTCAAGCGCGCGATCGAGGCCCAGGGTATAATCGAGCCGCTGGTGGTGCGTCCGCGGGCCAGCGCCGGAGCCGACGGGATGCCGCATTACGAATTGATCGCCGGCGAGCGGCGGCTGCGGGCGGCGCGCGAGGCGGGGCTGGCGACGGTCCCGGTAATCGTGCGGGCGCTCGACGATCGGGCAGCGCTCGAGATGTCGCTGGTTGAGAACCTGGCGCGCGAGGAGCTGAATCCGATCGACGAGGGGCGGGCGCTGCGCCGGCTCCATCTCGACTTCAATCTGAGCCACGAAGAGATAGCAGTGCGGGTCGGCAAGAGCCGCCCGTACGTCAGTAACGCGGTGCGAATTCTGGAGTTGCCGGCGCCGATCCTCGCGATGGTCGAGAGCGGGCGGCTGAGTCCCGGGCAGGTGCGGCCGCTGTTGGCGATCGAGTCGGCCGAGGCGCAGATCGCGGCAGCGAATCGGATCGCCGAGCACGGCATCACGGCGCGCGGCGCCGAAGCGATCGCGACCGAGCACAAGGCGCGGCGCACGCCGGCCGGCCACAGCGTTCCGGTCGAGCGCGACGCGAATCTGGCGGCGCTGGCCGAATCGCTGCAGCGTGCGCTCAAGCGCAAGGTGCGGATTCACCGGCGGCGTGGCAAGAGCCCGGGCCGTATCGAGATCGAATACTACGACGATCACGATCTGACGGCACTGGCCACGACCCTGACCGCCTCACCATCGCGCGGCTAACGGAGCCGCCGCCGAGCGCCGGCCCAGCCGTTATCCGGGGCGGCGCGGCAACGCCGTCGAGGAATCTCGGCGCAGCGAGGGGGTCTAATCGCTGGGCTCGCCGCGCGCGGCGAGAAAAAATCAACGATGGCGCAATTCTCTATCGTATCGATCGGGCGCAGACCCCTGCGTCGGTGGCAGTCGCATTACGCCGTTGCGGCGTAATGGCAAGGAGTGCTGCCTAAAAGGCAGGCGCAAAGCTTGCGTTTGCAAACCGCCGGATGTCGGTGAGATCGTGAGTCGAAACTGAAATGGAAGTCGTCGTTCCACAGCTATTCGGACAACGCGCAATGGCGGCGCCACGATCTCGACGAGGTTAGGAGGTTCGATAATCATGAAGCACGGAGGCACCCGACTCAGCGTAATCGCATTCGCCGCAGTGGCGTGGCTCGCTGCAACCTCTTCGGCATGGGGGCAGTCGATGCCGCTCGATAGCTGCACGACGATATCCAGTCCGGGCAGCTATTTCCTGACCAAGAACCTCTCGGCACCCTCGCCTTCGGGCACCTGCTTCATCATCAACGCTCCCAACGTGGCGATCGACTTCAAGGGCCACACCATTACGGGCATCGGCACGGACGGCTCCGGGGTCACCGACAACGGGTCCGAGGAGGACTACGCCACCATCAGCAACGGAAAGATCCGTAATTTTTATTTCGGCATAAATCTGGTGGCTAGCGGATACGCCACCATCAACAAGATGCAGGTCACGGGTAGTTTACGTAACGGCATTGCTGTCCGCGGGTGCTGCAACACTTTCAAACAGGTGAAGTCCAACAACAACCAGCAGCTCGGAATTTTCATCGGCGAATGCTGCAGCGCACTCACGAACGTCAAGAGCAACGGTAATGGCGGCGGGATCGAACTTGAAGGCGGCCACTTCTCGGTTACCCAGGCTACGGCCAACAACAACAATGGAGATGGGATCTTCAGCCCTAACTGCTGCATCGCCATCAGCAACAGCACGGTGTCCGGAAACACCGACTACGGACTGAATCTCGGACAGGAGCCCGGCGGCGGCAACAATACTGTGATCGCTGTCAAGGCCAATGACAATGGCAACAACGGGATGATGATCCAATCCGGCAACAACCTGGTAAGTTCATGCACGGCAAACGGCAACCAGCACAACGGGATCGAGCTCCGCAGCGCAAACAATCTGATTTCCGGATCAACGGCGAACCACAATAGCGGCATCGGCATTGAGGTCGACAACGACATCGGCAACCAGGTAACCACCTGCAAGGCGAATCACAACCATACCGGCGTGTCGATTGAGTGCCCGGGCAGCCTGACCAGCGTCAAGGCGTCGCACAACCCGAGCGGAGATATCCTCCTGGGCGGGGGGAAGTGCACGCAGCTCTAGGCCGCTTCGAGTCTATGGTTGGGCGGCGGCGCGGTCGCCCGATTTCTCGCGGCCGGCGGCCGATCGCAGTCGGGACGATAGCGGTTAATGCAAGGTAATGCAGATCGTTGCCAGCCGCTTGCATATCGGGCTGGAATTGTAGACCTTTGCTGAGCGCTGGCGCCGCGGCCTGTTTCTCCCCACCGGCGCTTCACGCTATAAGATCATCAATCAAGTCGAGGGGCGCGGGGATAATCCCGCGCCGCGGCTCGATAATATCCGGCGCTCGGGACTCCAGGGAAACATCATGCCAAAGAACAGTTTAAGTATCGTCGACAACCGCACAGGGAAGCAGTACGAATTTCCGATCGACGAGGGCGGCGTGGTACGCGCCACCCATTTCCGCGAGATCAAGGTTGCGGCCGATGATTTCGGTCTGATGACCTATGACCCGGCCTTCAGCAATACCGCCTCGTGCCGCAGCAAGATCACCTTTATCGACGGTGACCAGGGCATCCTGCGCTACCGCGGCTATCCGATCGACGAGCTGGCCGAGCGCAGCAACTATCTCGAGACCGCCTACCTGATCGTCAAAGGCGAGCTGCCCGACGTGAAGCATTACCGGGCGTGGGAACAGAACATCAAGACCCACACCATGGTCCACGAGAACATCAAGAAGTTGATGGAAGGGTTCCGCTACGACGCCCATCCGATGGGGATGCTGGTGGGGACGATCGGGGCGCTGTCGACCTTCTACCCTGACGCCAAGAACGTCTTCGACCTCGAATCGAGACGGCTGCAGACGCGCCGGCTGATCGGCAAGCTGCCGACCCTGGCGGCCGCCGCCTATCGCCAGAGCCGCGGCCTGCCCTACGTCTACCCGGACAACGAGCTGAGCTACACCGGCAACTTCCTGTCGATGCTGTTCAAGATGACCGAGCGTCGCTACACGCCCAACCCGGCGCTGGAACGGGCGCTCGACGTGCTGTTCATCCTGCACGCCGACCATGAGCAGAACTGCTCGACCAACGCGATGCGCTCGGTCGGGAGCTCGCAGGTCGATCCCTATTCGGCCACCGCTGCCGCCGTGGCGGCGCTCTACGGACCGCTGCACGGCGGCGCCAACGAGCAGGTGATCCGGATGCTGATGGAGGTCGGGTCGGTCAAGAACGTCCCTGACATGATCAAGAAGGTCAAGGCCGGCGAGCGGCTGCTGATGGGCTTCGGCCATCGGGTCTACAAGAACTACGACCCGCGCGCGAAAATCGTCAAGCAGATCGCCTACGAGGTGTTCGAGGTGACCGGCAAGAATCCGCTAATCGATATCGCGCTCGAACTGGAGCGGATCGCGCTCGAAGACAATTACTTCGTCAGCCGCAAGCTCTATCCGAACGTCGACTTCTACTCGGGCATCATCTACCAGGCGATGGGTTTCCCGATGACCATGTTCCCGGTGCTGTTCGCGATTCCGCGGACCTCGGGATGGATGGCGCAGTGGGCGGAGATGGTGCGCGATCCGGAGCAGAAGATTGCGCGTCCACGCCAGGTCTATATCGGCGAAAACATGCGCCATTACGCGCCGATCGAGGCGCGGCCCGAACCGAAGACGCGCGAGGACGCGGTCAGCGACAGTATCTAGCCACGATGGCGCAGTAGCTGGCGGACGTTCTCGATCCGGTTGCGGCTGGTTTCGATCGGCGCCTGCAGCGAGGCTGCTATTTCCGCCGACGGTGTCAGGCGATCGGCGATATTGATGTGGGTTGTCCGCCACGGCGAGCGCCACGCCCATACGAATGCCGCGCCCCAGCCGATTATCGTCCAGCCGGTGAACAGGTTGACGATGAAGATCGAATCGAAGGCCGGATGCTGCCAGCTGATGGCGGCGGCGGTGGGTGCGAAATAGATCAGCACACCCAGCGCCGGGAGCAGCGCGGCCATCACCGGATATTGCCAGCCCCAGCCCCAGGTCCAGATGATAGCCACGGTATCGGCCATGAAGGTGACGCCGACGATATAGGCCCACAATCGATAATGGGGTGAAAAATTCTGCTGCTCCAGCGCCAGCCAGAAGATGTAGATCGCGATGGCGGCGATGATTACGGAGAAGATCCCCAGGTCATAAGCCTTCCAGAACAGCGTCCGTATGATCCCGTCCAAAGCTGCATTGTACTGGGTCATCGTCTGCCTCCCGAGCCGAGAAAATCCGCCGGCCTGAGAATCTAGCCCATCATACAGAGAGGAGTATGGGACAGTATCTGGCCGAACAGGTCAGTACTTAGCTGTATCTGATTGTAAATCTGATTTCGACGATGTTTCGAAAGAAAATGCCCGGAAAACCACGAACCAGGGCGTGAATTGCGCTTCAGTCAGCGCAAGAGACGAATACTTAATTCTGGGCGGGGTTTCTTATCTCGCCGGAAAACCAGCCCGACCGCGGAAAAGCCCAGGCTCCTCAGAGCCAGGATTCGGATGCCTGGGCGAGGACGGCAGCAAGAAGGTCGCTATATAGAGTTTATTGATAATATATAAATCGATTTATATCTTCATCTATCGCCCTGTCCGACGTCCCGCCCCCCGTTCCGATCTCCAGCAGGCCTCATTCTTGGGCAGCTTTCTCACCGGCACAAATTGACTGTAACCTACTCTTACCATGCTTCGTATCCTGTAAGGGGGAGAGACTTCAGCTTAAACATACTTTATTAGGCCTTTACCGCTCTGGTCATGCTTGACATTTAATAAGTAAAGTTAGATGTTGGAAAGCAAGCGGAGTATTGACATAACGGTTTGGCAGAAGCATTGCTTACTTAAAACCGCGCGTGATGGGCACATACGATGGCTTCTGAAGACGATATCTTCACTATTAAAGAACTGTCCGAGCATCTCCGCGTGCATCCGACCACGATCTATCGGCTGCTCAGACAGGGCCGCCTGCCCGGATTTCGGGTCGGCAGCAACTGGCGCTTCAGCCGCGAGGCGATCGAGCAGTGGGAGCGCGACCAGGCGGGCCGATCGGCTGGGGTGTCACTACGCGGACAGCGCAAGAAGGGCCGCGCCGCCCTGCCGAATTGATGCTGCGTATGCTCTCGCACCTCGCCACTTAACGCTGACCCGATTCGCTAGTTTTTGCTCTCCCCTCCCGGTCGATGCTGGCGCTCGATATATGCGCTCACGCCGGTCGCACGCGGACCCGGCCGCGCGCTCCATCTGCGCGATGGCTTGCGCAAGCTCGAAGCGCGATGCTAAGCGGAGGATCGATCCGGCCTATCCGGAGCGACGCAGGAGGCTTTAGCGATGGCAGAGATTCCAAAATGGCATGCCACGGGCGATTGGTTCGACGTCTGTAGCTGCGACATCCCGTGCCCGTGCGAGTTTGCGCAGGCGCCCACCGACGATCGATGCTTCGGCGTGCTCGCCTATCATATTCGCGACGGCCACTTCGGCGAGGTGGCGCTCAACAATCTGAATCTGATCCTGGTCGCGCAGTTCGAAGGTAATCTCTGGACCGGGCAGGCGCGCAACCTCCAGATGGGGCTGTTCCTCGACGCGCGCGCCAACGAAAAACAGCGCGAAGCGCTCGGCGCGATCTTCGGTGGACAGGCGGGCGGCTTCCCGGCCTGGCTCGGCGGCATCACCGGCCACGCGAAGATGATCGGGATGGAAGCCGCGCCGATCGAGTTCGAGGTCGCGGACGATTTGGCGAGCTGGCGCGCCGAGATTCCCGGCAAGGTCAGCGCCGCGGCGCAGGCGCTCGGCGGTCCGACCACGCCCAAAGGCAAGCGCGTCCAGACCATCAACCCGCCGGGCTCAGAAACCGGCGGCTTAGTCGCGACCTGGGGCAAGGCGACGGCTAATCTGGTCGATACGATGGGCGTCAAGTGGGACGCGGCCGGCAAGTCCAGCAAGCACATCCCGTTCGACTGGTCCGGCCCGGGATAAGCAGGTTTCGCTGAGCGCCGGGATCGATCGACCATGCCGGGACGTAGCGCGCCGAAAAAAGATTGTTGATGGTCGGGAGCCTGCCGCTCGCGACCGCCGGGATCGGTTGCCATGGCAACTTCCTGGTCCTGCCTTGCGCTTACAGCGGCGCGCGCCGGCCCGCGCTACTTCCCGGCGTGGACTGGGGCCAGGTCGACGTAGCCGGTATCGCCGAGCAGGAACGATTCGACCGGGATATGCAGGCTGTCGTGAACGGTGTTGTAGAACTTCCAGAAGCCGACTACGCAGGCCAGTTCCATCACCTGCGGCGGCGTCAGATGACGCTTGAGCTGCTGCAGCAACTCCTCGGGCACGCTGGTCGGATCGGCCGAGGCGGTGCGTACATAATCGATACAGACGCGCTCGAACTGGTCCTTGGGCACGAAGCTGCCGTCGACCAGCGCCTGCAACTCCTCTTCGCTGAGACCCCAGCCCTCCTCGCCCTCCAGGCCGCGCGGCCGCTTGAGCATCGAGCACGAATGCGCGGTGCAATAGGCGCAGCCGTTGACCGAGCAGGCGACCGCGGCGAGCCGGCGCTTGAGCCCCTGGTCAAGAGTCGACGACGGGTCGCGCATGATGCGGCTATTGAGCATCCACAGGGTCTCGGCGATCTCCGGCCGATGCATGTAGAGCTTGAGCGCGTTGGGCACGAACCCCATCCGGCGCTGATAAGGTTCGAGCACCGGCTTCAAGTGCGCGGGGAAATCCGCTTCCTTGACATAGGGGATGAAGGGCTCGGCCTCGATCGTCACTTTGGGTGTGGGACTCTTCATGGTCGCCTCCTGAAAAGATATCTACGCTGCAATTTACTATGTAGCCAAGTCCGATAATCCTGCGATCAGGTGCGGATCGGATAGTCGCGAATCTCCAGCACCTGGTAGCGAATCGTGCCGTAGAAATTTGGAAACCGGAGCCGGTCCTGCCCGGCTTCCCGGCGCTCGGGCGAGGCCAGGGCGGTCTCCAGGCCGTTGAGATCGTCGAAATACATTTCCGCGATCATGTAGATGCCTTCGTTCAACTGACGCGCCTTGTTCAGCGTCAGGCGCCGAAGACCCGGCCATCGCGCGACGATCGGCAAGTGCTTTTCCCAGTAATGCCGGTCGAACTTTTCGCAGTCTTCCGGGCGCCCCTCATAGATAACGCAAAATTTCACCATGATTCGCTCCGCGAGCGTGGCTGGCGTGGAACTCGAACCCTGATCTCCGAGAGCCCCTCGACGCCGTACCGAGTTGCCGGCCGCGGCGGGGGACGCCCCGCCTACCGGGCGGCCGGCTGACCAAGGAAGTAGCGAATCTCGAACATCAAGACTCCGGTGTCGGATCGATAGGGGCCGTGCTTCATCCCGGGCGGCCGGCAAGCATAGCTGCCCGCGGTGAAAGTCTTGCCGAGCGTGAGGTCGGTCAGCGTGCCTTCGATGATCCAGACCTCCTCCCAGAAGTCGTGGGTCAGCACGCCGGCGAAGCCGAAATCCCCGCCCTGCTCGAATTTCATCAACCGCGTATAGTTTCCGGTAGCGTTGTCCTTGCTGAGTATCTTCTGGAAGATGCCCGGCTGCTTATCGTTGAGCTGCTCCCAACCGGCATTCTGCGGGATGTGAAACTCCAGTTCTGGCTTGGCCATCGTAGTCCTCCGGGCTTGTTTATCTGGGTCAGTCCACCTACCAGACCGCGCTGAGGTTGTCGCTCACTGCCTCGTTCTTATAGCTCTTCGAGCCCGTGAAAAGCCCGTCCGCCTCCCACCGGCTGACTTCCAGGCTCAATGTATATGAATTCAGATCGCTTCGGCCCGGATGGATTCCCGGCAGGCTCGCGGTCTTTGGCTGAGATACCCGCGGCATCAGGGCCTGGTCCGCTGTGTCAGGCGGCGAGGGGGCTACCCAAACGCGCAATATGCAATATATTAAATATTATGAATTTCCTGTCAAGCCGGAGCTGAGCGATGAAAATCGGATTTCATGTCGGCCAGGTGGTTGTTCGGGGCCGCGACTTGCAGCAGCAGTATCTCGACCATCTCGAGCAATTCCGCGCCGCCCGCGATGCGGGATTTGCCTATTTTTCGTGGGGCCATCACTGGCTAATCCATCCCTTCCAGCATTTTCAGCCGCTGCCGATGCTGGCGCGTTTCGCCGCCGAGGCGGGCGAGATGGAACTGATGACGATGCTGCTGTTGACGCCGCTGCTCAATCCGGTCGCGGTGGCGGAGGAAATCGCCACGCTCGATCACATCTGCGCCGGCCGCTTCATCTTCGGCGCCGGGCTCGGCTATCGCCCCGAGGAATGCGAGGCGGCGGGGATCACGATGGCGGAGCGCGCGGCGCGCTTTGAGGAAGGGCTGCATCTGATGAGACGCCTGTGGACCGAGGAGCAGGTCACTCATCACGGCCGCTTCTATCGCGTCAGCGGCGCGCGTCCCACGGCCCGCTGCTTTCAACAGCCTTTCCCGCGCATCTGGATCGCCGGCATGACCGACGCCGGGGTCAAACGGGCGGGCAGGCTCGGCTATCCGTTCATTCCGTCCGGCCTGCAATCGCGCGACAAAATCCGCGCGCAGCTCGAGCTGTGGCGCGAAACTCTGGCTGCGCACGGTCATCGGGCGGGCTCCGATCAACCCCTGCTCCGGGAGTTCTTCGTCGCCCCGAATCGGGACGAAGCGATAAAGCGCGCACGCCGCGCGATCGAAGCCAAGTACGGCGCTTACGCGGAGCACGGCTTTCCGGGCACCTCGGAACGGCTGGCCGAGGGCCTCGACCAGTTGCTCGAGGACACCTTTATCGTCGGCGACCCCGCGCATTGCGTCGCGCGGCTCAACGACTACGCGGAACTCGGCTTCACCCACGTTGGACTGCGGGTCTTGTGGCCGGCGATGGAGCAGAGCGAGGTGCTGCGGATGATCGATCTGATCGGCTCCCGGATAATCCCTCGGCTGGGCGCGCAATGAGCATCGGGACGCGCGCCGGTTGCGTCAGCCGGTCGCTCGCGCCGCGCTCGCCGAGTCCGGCCTCACTGTCCCGGATTTCGCTGCCGGGATACCCGCCTTAGCCGTCCCGCGCGGAACGGTCAACCTTCGCTGCCCGGTCCTGCTGGATCGTGCGGAAGGTGGAATCGAGGTGCGCGCGCAACGCTCGGCGCGCTGCGGCAGCGTCCTTGCGGGCGATGCACTCGACGATGCGGTTGTGCTCGGAGAGCACGCCCTCGAGGCGGCCCGGAGCAGACAGAGCCTTGATTCCAAGCAGCCAGATGACGTCGCGCAGCATGACGATAAACTCTCGCGCCCGGCGGAAGCCCGCCAGCTCCAGCATCGTCAGGTGGAACTCCTCGTCGACCTCGAGAAAGCGGCGCGGCTCGTTCACCAGGCGCTCCTGACGAGCGAGGATCGCGCGCAGCTTGCGCAGCTCTTCGGGATCCGACTTCCTGGCGAGCTTCTCGACCGTTCTGCCCTCGAGCAGGTTGCGCAGCTCGAAGACCTCGGCAGCTTCCTCGGGAGCGACTTCGCGGATGCGGAACCCGCGCTGTGGCAGGATCTCGAGCAGTCCCTCGTGAGCGAGCTTGAGGACCGCCTCACGCACCGGCGTGCGGGAGATGCCGAACCCGGCTGCCATCTCGCCGAGCGGATAGAAGAAATGTTGCTCGATCGCGCCGGAGCGAATTGCCGCCTTGAGATGCTGGTAAGCCTGGTCGGTGAGGGATTGCGGACGGCTAATCTCCGTTATCTTCATCTGCGAGTGGGCGTCCGCGGTCTTCCGTCCCGGCTGGACTTCGCTCGACCGATGGGCCGCTGCCATTGGCTTGCGCTCCGCTCAGTCGATCTCGGGCAGCTGGTCTTGGCGGATGATTGGGTGGCGGCGAGCCGTATAGATCGCGCCGCTGGAGCAACACGGATTCCGATTAGGTTCCGCTTTTTCGGAGCGATGCACTTGATATGTCAAATATCATCAACTTTCGGCAGGGTCAAATGCGCACCCTCGTGGACGTGCAAGCCCGCTCTCTTTCGCGCCTCGCCGGATGGACCTCGCCGGATCCGAACGATCCGAGCCAGCTTCTGAGCGTCAATGCGGGCGCTGGATGCAGCAGCAAGGGCGGCCCGGGATGCGTCACGATGCAGCCGGGACTGGGGAGCGCAAAAGCCATCCTGGCGGCCGTTACCGACCGTATCAACGATTCAAACGCGCTCGGCCGCGGCGACTCGTGGCAAAATTCCAATCCCGCGGATTCGCGAGTCGTCGAGCTGCCGCTGGTCGACTACGCCGGCGTCCATGGCAGCAGTACGGAGGCGCCGGTGATGGGACTGGCCAAGGTCTGGCTGGTCGGCAGCGACAGCTACAACAGTTGTGCCGCTGCCGAAGCCACTCACGGTTTCTTGCGAAACGTGCCGTTCATCGTCACTGCGGCCTCGCCCGGCAGGCTGACCTCCGATGCGGTGACCGCATAATTTCCGGTTCCCGCCGCGCTTGCCAGCCGGCCGGTTCCCCCGACGATCGTATACCCGCCGTTGACCACGAAATTAAGGAAAGTAAAGCCAACGCAGAATGAGCCGGTAAAGTCGATACTGATCGTATCGCCATTGGCGGCCGTGATGGTGCCGGGACCGGAGGCGAGATCGCAGAAGCCGTCGCCCGCGCCATTTGGCGTGTTGGTGTTGGCGTCCAGATTGATGCTCGCCGTCAGCGTGGATTTGCCCAGTCCCGTCGGCCGGATCTTTGCCCCGCTGATCGTCAGGCATTGGCAGCTATCAGTGCCCGGACAGGACACCGTCGCACACGGTCCCGAGAGGTCGACGTCGGCGGTGCCGGATCCGACCGCGGTGAAGCTGGTAAAAGGCTTGGGATGAGCTGTCAGCGGGACGGCGGCGCCCGGCGCAGCTCGACGGGGAGTTGCGTTCGGATCGCCGGGCATCTGCGCGAATCCCATCGATGCGGACAGAAACAGGGTGACTCCAACTGCCCATACACAGCTTCTCAACATGAGTTTCTCCTTCCGTCGAAATTTCCTGCGCGCCGCTGGAAAGTTATGCCAAAGCAATTTTATACACGTTCAAGATACGCCGGTATATATCAGTAACAAGCCCTCCCAGCCCGGCTGTATCCTGAACGTCGACGACGGTTGCAATCACCGCCGCCTGGTCTACAAGGGAACCAGGAGCGATCCGATCCGCCAGCGCGGGCCGATGGGTTCGGGTATCGCCGGGAGGTAACGATGCCGGGGCGTAGCGCGCCAAAAAAAGCATTGCTGATGGTCGGCAGCGTGCCGCTCGATACCGCCGAGGAAGTTTTTCGCGCCGTGAGCGGCAAGCTCGGCCCCTGGCTCGATTGCCTCCCGGACGGCGAAGTCGGCGAGCGCCATCGATGGATCACCTTCCAGGCCTACCGCGTGATGCACGGCCATCCGCAGATCGAGACGCTGGCGCGGCCCGCGCCGATTAACGCCGTCGAAAGCTGGCGCCCGCGCAATGTCGATGATTACTGGACCTTCCGTGTCAGGCCCGGGGTCGAGCGCGTCCGCTTCGGCGACCCGGGCTGGCGGCTCGGCTACGCGCACGACGCGATCAATTCATATTTCGTCTTCAAGACCCTGCGCGAGCAGGGCGCGATCGCGGCCGGCGCGCGCTTCCAGGTCTGCCTCCCGCTGCCCTACAGCGTCATCTATCTGCAGTTTCGCGATCCGGCGGATTGGGATCGGGTCGGGCCGGGCTACGAGGCGGCGATGCGCGAGGAGGTCGCGACCATCATCCGGCGCATCCCGGCGCGCGACCTGGCCATCCAATGGGATTGCGCCACCGAGATCGTCGACCTCGAGAACTTCCTGCCGTGGACGCCCAGCGAGGGCAAGCTCGAGCGCCTGGCCGGCGAGATCGAGCGGCTGGCGATGCGCGAGACGCCGCCCGAGGTCTGGCTCGGGCTGCATCTCTGCTACGGCACGCTCGGCGGCTGGCCGATGGTGATGCCGAAGGACTTCGGCCTATGCGTGCAGGTCGCCAACCTGGCGGCGGAGGCGGCCGGCGACCGCTTTGATTTCGTGCATATGCCCGGGCCGGCGAATCGCTTCGACGATGAATTCTACCGCCCGCTCGGCGAGCTCAAGTGCGGCGCGGCCCGCATCTACCTCGGCATCATTCACGATCATGAACGCGACGCCGAGCCGCTGCGCAAGCGAATCGAGGTGGCGCGACGCTATCTGCCCGCGTTCGGACTCGGCGCGCCGTGCGGATTCGGCCGGCGCAAGCGCGACGAGATTCCGCGCGCGCTCGAAGCCCATCGGATCGCAGCCGAAACCCTGCAAACCATGAGCACCTGAACAGTGTCCATTCCAGGTGGGTCGGGGAGGAAAAGGATGCGACGTAAGATCCACGTTGGTTTAGGCGTTCCTTTGGTTCTCATTCTTGTCGGCGCAGTTGCATTTGCCGCGGCCGGTGGCCGCACTATCGAAGTAAGCGGGCACGGAGAGGCCAAGGCCAAACCCGACACGATGATGCTGTCGTTCGTGGTTGACGCTAAAGGCGTCAACGCCGATGAGAGCACGAACCTGCTGACCCAGCGCGCGAAAACGCTTGCCGATGCGCTCAAGCCGCAGGTCGGTGACAAGGGGAGCGTCGCCACCTCGGACTTTTCCATCCGCAACTATGGCGGAGCGAACTCAGAGCTTGCGTCGGTCGCGTGGAGCTGTGTGGGGATAATCACGGCGGAGACATACGACATCGCACCGGTCGGAAAACTGGTCGAAGCCGGCATGAAGGCCGGTGCGCAGCTCATGGGAACCCGCTTGGGCTCGAAAAAGGTGAGAACCGGCATCTTCAGCACGACGCGTATGCGAACCATGACCATTTCACTGCGATTCGAGGTCCAGACCGCTGACGCCGATGAATGCACGCGCAAGGGATCCGCGCTTGACCAACGAATCGAGCAGGCGCTCCGGAACCAACTGCACGGCAATGGCAGCGTGGCACTCAGAGCCTTCCGCCTTAATCCGCTTGGGCACGGGTTCTCGCGCGAAAATGGATCTCAGGAAACCAGCACTGTCTTCGATGCGCGGGAGACGGTCAGCGTCAATTCCAAGGACCTCGGGTTGCTGGGCCCCATCATCGACGCCGCTTACAAGGCCGGCGCAAGCCTGAACTCAGTGACGTTTACGTTGGGCGCGGACGCCGCCGCCCGAACGGAGGCAATCCGGCTCGCATCGGCGGACGCCCAGGCGAAGGCCGCCGCGGTCGCGAACTCGATGGGCGTCAAGCTCGGCCCGGCGATAAGAATCTCGACTAACGCGCAGGCCTCGCCGCAGGAGGTTTATGGCATGCAAGGTGGCAGCCTGGGCGCGCGAGCGTCCATGTCAGCCATGATATCCGCGCCTGAAAGAGTCGTGCCGCGCGAGGTCGGCTACAACGCCGACGTGAACGTGACTTACGAAATCGAGTAGCGCCGGCTTATTTCACATACAGCATCAACGATTCGTAGATCACCGCGGGCCGCTCCTGGCCGACCACGTGGATATGAATCTCCTGCGTCACCTGCGTGCCCTGCGGCCGGGCCTCGACCGCGATCACGCGGGCGCGCGCATGGACGCTGGCGCCGGCCGGCACCGGCTGCGCGAAACGCAGCTTGTTGGCGCCGTAGTTCACGATGTTGCGATAGCCGGTCGCCTTCCAGGCCGCCGCGGATTCGTCGAAGGTGGTCAGCGCCGGCAACAGGCTCAGCGTCAGGAAGCCGTGCGCGACCGGCCCGCCGAACGGGCTTTCGCGCTTGGCGCGCTCGACGTCGACGTGAATCCATTGATGGTCGCCGGTGACGTCGGCGAACTGGTTGATACGCTCCTGGGTCACGACCATCGGTTTGCTCCACGGGCCGAACTGATCGCTGATCTTCGAGCGCAGTTTTTCGAGATCGTCGAAGCGGATGGTTTCCATCGCATCCTCCGTAAGCTGGATGTTGCGCGTTAGCCCGCTCGAAGGGAAGCGTGCGCCCGTTTGACAAGCGCGCTTCAAACCGAATAGCTAACCCCATCGACAGTAGCGAATCTCCGGCATGCCGACCAAGTACTGGGACGTCTCAGGCCACGCGATTTTCCTTCATTATGCGGGCGCGACCACGCTGCCCGAGGTGGCGCCCGAGCTCGGGCGCGGCCGCCGGCTGTTGTTGCTCCACGCGGCGGGATCGAACGGTCACAACTGGCATCGCCAGGTCGACCATTTCGGCGCCGCGCACAGTCCGCTGGCGTTCGATTTTCCCGGCCACGGCCGCTCGACCGGCGTCGACGGCTTCAAGTCGATTCGCGAGTACAGCGATTTCACGGCCGCGCTGGCCGCGGCGCTGGGGCTCCAGTCGGCGGTGATCGTCGGGCGCGCGATGGGCTCGATAATCGCGCTGGATTTCGCCGTGCGCTATCCAAAACAGGTCGAGGCGCTGATCCTGATCGCCGCCAGCGCCAAGCTGAACCTGACGCCCGAGCGGCTGGCGGGCTTGAAGGCGGTCGCGATCGGGCGCGCCGCGCAGACCTTCACCAATGACGGCTTTGCGCGGGCCACGGTCGACAAGCATTTCGAGATCGTGCGCGAATCGTGGATGGAGCAGGTGAAGACCGATCCGCGCGTGCGCTACACCGATCTGATGGCTTGCGCCGCAGCCGATCTGCGCGACTCGATCGGCGCCATCGGCGTGCCGACGCTCATCATCGTGGGGTCCGAGGATCAGGTGACGACGCCCGCCGACGCCGAATTCATCGCCGGCCGAATCCGCGGCGCGCGCGTCCAGGTCATCGACGATGCGGCTCATAACGCGCCCATCGAGCGTCCGGCCGAGGTCAATGCGGCGATCGAGGATTTCCTGAAGGAGCTCGGCTGAGCGCATGAGCCTCATCCGCAAAGCCGCCATCGTCGGCGCGTGGGAGCATCCGACCCGCTTCGCGCCCAACAAGACCATGTTCCAGATCATGGCCGAGAGCGCGCGCGGCGCGCTGGCCGATGCGGGCCTGACCATCAAGGACGTCGACGGGCTGTGCACGACGGGCGTCGGGATGGGCTGGATGGGGCTGCTCGGCTTTTGCGATTACCTGAACCTGACGCCGAGTTTCGTCGACTCAACCGCGATCGGCGGCTCCTCGTTCGTCGCCCATACCGCGCACGCCGCGGCCGCGATCGCCGCGGGGCTGTGCGAGACGGTGCTGATCGTCTACGGATCGACCGCCGCCTCGCAGCGCTTCGCGATCGGCACCGGCGGGGTGGCCGGCGGCGGCGAGCCCTGCGACCAGTACGAATTGCCGTTCGGGCCGACCACGGTCGGCTCCTACGCGATGATCGCACAGCGCCATATGCACGATTACGGCACCACGCCCGAGCAGCTCGCCGAGGTCGCGGTGATCGCGCGCCAGCACGCCGCGATGAACCCGGAGGCCAAGTATCGCGAGCCGATCACGGTCGCGGACGTGCTCGCGTCGCGGATGGTTTCGGCGCCGCTCCATCTGCTGGATTGCTGCATGATCAGCGACGGCGGCGGTGCGATCGTGGTGACCTCGGCGGCGCGCGCCCGCGACCTGAAGAAAGCTCCGGTTTACCTGCTGGGCGCGGGCGAAGCGGTGCGCCACGCGGCGCGCGGAGTGCGCGATTTCCTGGACATCGCCGCGGCGCAATCGGGCCAGCTCGCCTTCGAGCGCGCCGGCGTGAGCCATCGCGATATCGATATGGCGATGATCTACGACTCGTTTACGATCACCGTGATCGCGACGCTCGAGAACCTGGGCTTCTGCAAGCCGGGCGAGGGCGGCGCGTTCGTCAGCGGCGGGCGTATCCGCTTCGACGGCGAGTTGCCGCTCAACACCGACGGCGGCGGCCTGTCGTCGAACCATCCGGGGATGCGCGGGATGTTCCTGCTGATCGAAGCGACGCGCCAGTTGCGCGGCGAAGCCGGCGCGCGCCAGGTGCGCGATTGCCGCACCGCGCTGGTCCATGGCACCGGTGGCAATCTCGGCACGCGCCATTCCGGCGCGACGCTGATCCTGTCGAATCAGGCCGGGTGAATCACGATGGCCGGGGAACCGAAAGCGTACGCCAAGCCGCTGCCGCATCTGGACGAAGAAAACCGTCCGTGGTGGGAGGCGCTCAAGCGTCACGAGTTGTATCTGCAGCGCTGCCGCGATTGCGGGGCGTTGCGCTACTATCCGCGGGCGCTGTGCCCCGAATGTCTCTCGTCGCGCACCGAGTGGATCCGATCGAAGGGCAGCGGCAAGGTCTATACCTTTACCATCACCTACCAGAACGCCGCGGCGGGCTTTCGCGACGCGCTGCCCTATGTGCTGGCCTACGTCGAGCTGGATGAAGGGCTCAAGATGCTGACCAACATTGTCGACTGCCGGCCCGAACAGGTTAGAATAGGGATGCCGGTGGCGGTGGTGTTCGACGATGTCACGCCCGAGGTGACGCTGGCGAAATTCCGCCCGGCCGTGTGAGGGCAAGCATCCTGGATGGGCACGATTCTCGACCTGCACAGCCATAGCGAGGCCTCCGACGACTCGCGCGCGCCGGTTGCGGCCTATCTCAACTGGATCAAGCTGCGGCGCGCCGAGCGTCCGATCGACGGACTGGTGCTCACCGAGCATCGCCAGTTCAACCGCCACGCCGACTATCGCGTGCTCGAGGACAAGTTCGGGGTGCTGGTGCTGCGAGCCTCGGAAGTCGAGACCGATTACGGCCACATGCTGGTGTTCGGCGTCAACGAGGCGATCCTGGCGCGCTTCGACTTCACCAACGTGCGGCTGCCCGCGCAGGAGGTGATCGACGAGGTCGCGCGCCTGGGCGGGGCGGTCGTGCCGTGCCATCCGGGCCGCCCGACGGTCGGGCTCTGCGAGCATTATGAGAGCAAGCCGCCGCTGGAGAACGTCGTCGCGGTCGAACTGCTCAACGGCGGCTCGCGCAAGGGCGAGAACGAGCGCAGCGCCGAGCTGGTGAATCGCTACGGCTATCGCGCGATCGGCGGCTCGGACAGTCATATGGTGAGCCTGATCGGGCTGTGCGCGACGCGCTTCGAAGCCGAGGTGCGCTCGATCGACGAGCTGGTGCGCGAGCTCAAGTCGGGCCGCTACCAGCCGGTCGATTTCCGGCCCCATCGCCCGCCGCCGCGCCGCGCCGAGCCGCTGGCCGCCGGGAACGAATAACGATGGCGTTCGATCAATCGCTGATAGGCAAGGAATTCGAGGCGACCGAGCCGGTGACGGTGAGCGCCGAGGTGATCGGCGAGTTCTGCCGCGCCCTCGGCGAGGACAGCGGCCGCTACGGCCGCCCGGGTCCCGACGGCGCGGTGGTCGCGCCGCCGTCTTTCGCCGTCACGTTTCGCAATACCGACGCCTTCTTCCAGTACACGCCGCGCTTCGGCCGCGGCTTCGACGCCGGCAAGGAGGTCGAGTTCATCGCGCCGATTCGCGCCGGTGACCGGATCACGCTGACCTCGACGGTGCGCGAGATGTACGAGAAGACCGGCCGCAGCGGCACCATGACGTTCGTCATCCTGCGCTCGACGCTCTGCAATCAGCGCGGCGAAACGGTCGCCCACGTCGACCATCGCTTCGTCCATCGCAACCCCGGCCCGGGCGAATGAGCGCGGCGGACGGCAGACATTTCGCCACCATCGAGATCGGCGAGGCGCTCGGTCCGCACGAGATCGTGATCGGCAAGGCCCGCGCCCGCGCCTACGCCGCGGTATGCGGGATGGGCTCGGGACGCTTTCATGACGACGAGGCGGCGCGCGCCGAGGGTCTGCCGGGAATCATCATCCCGGGAAACTTCAGCCTCGGGCTGCTGAGCAAACTGGTCACCGATTGGCTGGGCGCGGGGCCCGGCCGGCTCAAGCGCATCGGCACCACCTATCGCGCGATGGTCTTTCCCGAGCGCCGCCTGCTGCTGCAGGGCTTCGTTACCCATCTCGAACCCGAGTCGCGTGCGGTCGAGATCGACGTGTGGATCGAAAACGAGGACAACGAGCGCCTCGTGATCGGCACCGCCACCGCAGAATTTCCCCCCGGCGATTGATAACCATCTCCGGCGATCACCGCAACAAAACTGACACCACGGCGGTCGCACCAGGCGCGTAGCGTGAACACCGCCCGCTCGGTATAACAGCGAGCGAGCGGCAAGTGGTGGAGGAGATGCGGCCGAAGCTGTCCCGATACGACTTCAAGGCGATTGCCGGAGCTTTTTCCAGGACTCAAATCACGCTGGCCGCGCTGATCCTGATTGGCGCCGGCGCCTACGTTGCGCGGATCGGCCACCAGCCGCTGGGGGCGAGCGAAGCGTACAGCGCCTGGGCGGCGTCCAAGCCCGGCGTCGGCGCGATTATCGCCATCCCGGTGCTGTACGATCCCGGCAAGCAGATTCTCTATTATATTCTGCTGCACTATTTCGCGGAGATCTTCGGCTACGGCGAGAACGCCCTTCGATCGCTGTCGCTGCTGTTCGCGCTCGGCGACCTGGTGCTGATTTATGCGCTGGCGCGCGATCTGTTCGAGCCGGAGAGCGGGGTGGCGGCGGTCGCGATCTGGGTCGTCAATCCGCTCGCGATGATCTTTGCGTACCGGGCGCGCGGCTACTCGATGTTCACCTTTGTGGGACTCGCGCAGATGATCGCGCTATGGCGATTGCGCGCCGCACCGAACGCCTGGCGCACCGTGCTATGCGGAGTGTTGGGCGCCGCGCTGATCTATACACATATGAGCGGCGTGCTGATTCTGGGCGCCGAGATCGCGATGATGGTGCGCGATTTCGTGCGTGGCCGGCGCAGCCCGCAGCTGTGGGTCGCGATGGGCATCGCGGCGCTGCTGTTCGCCCCCTACCTGCCGATCGCGATGATCCAGAGCCGCCAACTGGTGTCGGGGCAGTGGCTCGACTGGATGGGCACGGCGCATTATTCGCTGGCTGCCAGGATCGCGGCCGGGGGCGCAGGCGTGGCGCTGGGACTCCTGATGGTGTTCGCGCCGGCACTCGAGCGCCGCCGCGATGAGCCGCTGCGCTGGCTGGCGGCGTGGTCGCTGCTGCCGATCGGCGCCTTGATTGCCGGGTCGGCCGCGATCCGGCCGATGTTCAGCGTGCGCTACGTGCTGCCGTCCTTCGCCGTGCTTGCGGTCCTGGTCGCGGGCGGGCTGGCGGTCTGGAGTATCAAGATTCGAAATCTTGCCGCCGGCGGATGCATCGTCGCCTTTCTATTGATGATGCCGTACGACCGTCCGGGCGCCGAACCATGGCCGCAACTGGTGCAGATGATTACTGCGCAGGGCAATCCCGCGCAGCCGATCTTCTTCGAGAGCGGGTTCATCGCTCACGGCGCGGCCGGGGAAATTGCCAACGGCGGATTCCCCTTCGGCTACTATGCGGTGCCGTTCGACTACTACTTCCACGGACCGAATCCGCGCCTCACGATCCCGGGCTACGATCCCGCGGCGGCGCGCGCCAGGATCGAAACCGCGGTGCGCGCGGGCGGCGGTGGATGGCTGGTCAGCTGGAAGAATAGCGAGGTTGCGGCCGAGTTGCCCGACGCCCGGCAGTTTCAGGTGACCCGCATCGTCAGCCAGCCGCAATTTGCGTTTTACCGGATCGTGCCGAAGACTAAACCGGCGCGCTGAGATCGCGAGCGGACCGCGGCTAGCCGGCGCGGTGGATTCACTCGTGGTTTTTCACCGGCACATTACCCAGTCCATAGACCATCGCGGTTTTGGTCGTGCCGAGCCTGATCCATTCGGCGCAGTCGAGTTGGACGGCCTTGTAAAACTCCTCCGACAAATCGATCGACGACTTTTTAACTTCCTCGAGGCGGTCGAACTTGCATTGAAAGGCGAACTCGCCGGACAGCGACTTTTCCAGCGCGCGGTTGCGCCAAATCGCGATGGTGGCCTTGCCCTTGTAATGGTGGCCGAAGTGGATGAAGCCGATGGTGTTCTGGACCTCCTCGACCGCGACGCTGTTGACCAGTTCGATCTTGGTCTTGGGACGCACGTCAATCTCCGACAGCACGGGAAAGGCCTCGGCAATATTCTCAATGCCGCGATCGAGTTCGATCTTGGGCGAAACCAGCACGCAGCCGTGCGAGTAGACACTGCGCATCCCGCCCAGACGGTCGCGCTCCAATAGCAACTCCTCTTTGAACTTGATCGCTTCGTGGCCGCCCAGCCGCGGCCGCACATCGACCTTGGCGGCGGCCTTGAGATCGGGGTTGCGATACTTGAGCGTCAGCTCATGATCCGGCCGCGGCCATCCTTCTTCGTAAAAGGTGCGTTTTCGCAGGATGAAATGATTGTTGTAGAGGTCGAAGTCGGGCGTATCGTAAAACAGCACCTCACGAACCTGGCTGTGAAAGCCCTGCTGGTCGACCTCGACCTTGAGGTCAAGCTTCTTGACGGACTTGTGTACATCCTCCCAGAACTCCAGGAAGCCGCGCTTGCTGGTGAAGCGATCGGGCTGAAGCAGGATCTTGTATTCGCGGTAATGGACTACGTCTTCGGGCAGATGCTTGGTGTCTGGATGTTTACTGATGTGCTTGTGCATGACTTTTTTAGTCCAGCATGACGAACCGGCTTTGGCAACTAGCGATGCTGGCGCCGGCAGCGCCGCGGCTTTCGATGAGAATCCGTGTGGCCCGATAGAGCGGGCGGCTCTTGACAAGCGGCTCGCCGATATTGAGAATCATTCTCAAGATGGAGCCGCCTCGTATGACATATGACCCCCGCGTCGTTCCGATTGTTATCGGCCTGCTGTTGGCCGTGCTGGCGCTGCCCGGCGCGGCCCATAGTGACGGCGGCAGCGCGGACCTTCGCTTCAAGAATCATCAGTTCACGCCGCAAAAGCTGACCGTGCCGGCGGGGCAGCCGCTTACGCTGCGGGTCGTCAACGACAGCAGCGAAACGATCGAGTTCGAGAGCTTCAGGCTCAACCGTGAAATCGCGATGACGCCGGGAGAGGCGATTACCGTGCGGCTGCCCGCGCTGAGTCCCGGCAGTTACGATTTTTACGACGACTTCCATCAGGACGTGCCCGAGGGCGCGATCGTTGCCAAGTAGCGCGCTCGGCGGCTGGTCGCGCGTGCCGGTGATGGGCGGTGATTTCCAGGAGGTTCGCGTGGATCGCAGGACTGGCCGTGGTGACCGCTCTGTTCGCCGCCCAACTGGTCCCGCTGACGCGCGGCAGCAACGCGCCCTCGATCGACACCTTGCCCGCTCCCGCTCGAATCGAGGCGACGCTCAAACGCGCTTGCTACGACTGTCATTCCAACCAAACCCGATGGCCCTGGTACAGCCGCGTCGCCCCGCTCTCGTGGCTGATCGTCCATGAGGTCAACGCGGGGCGCAGGCAATTGAACTTTTCCGATTGGGAGAGTTACTACCCGGCCACCCGGCGGCGAAAGCTCGAATGGATCGGCCGCGCCGTGCGCGCGGACAAGATGCCGCCCTGGGACTACACGCTAATCCATCGCGGCGCGCGGCTGAGCGAGGCCGATAAGGCAGCGCTGGAGGAATGGATCGAGTCGGCGCTGGCCATTCCGGCGGCTGAGAGATCGAAATAACGAGTGATAAATTTCGCCAAGCAATACCTGCGACCGATGGTGATCGCCGTGCTGCTCTCGATGCCGTTCCTGTCGGCAAGCCGTGCCGCGGCGCAAATCGATCCCTGGGAGTTCGAGGTCTACCCGTACGCCACCGAGGGCCGCGGGATGATTGAACTGGAAACCGACAACGCCGTGGTCACCAACGGCCATAGCCAAGCCGGCAACGGAACGGTTCCGGCGGCGTCCTACCCCAGTCAGGGTATGTGGTACAGCGGCGAAGCATTAACTTACGGCCTCACCGATCGGATCGAAGCCGCCGCCTACGTCACTTTTGCCCAGCCCTCCGGCCACGGCTTCTGGTGGGCCGGCGACAAGTTTCGTTTGCGCGGCAGGCTCTTCGACCAGGACGTGCTCCCCGTCGATCTCGGTTGGTACGTCGAACTGGAATGGCACAAGACGCCGCAGTTCGACGACGCCGACCTCGAACTCGAACTCAAACCTATTATCGAGAAGGATTTCGGCCGGGTTTCGCTAATGCTGAATCCGGTTTTTGAGAAGCCTCTCTATGGAAGGGGCCGTGATCAGGGCTTCGAGTTCGGCTACCGCAACGGTATCTACTATCGATGGATGCGTTACCTGTCGCCCGGCCTCGAGTTCTATGGCGCCGCCGGCCTGATCGACGACAGCGACCCGCTCGACCGGCAGCAGCACTACATCTTTCCGGTGCTATGGGGCGAGCTGCCGCACGGAATCGAATATAACTTCGGCCCCGGCTTTGGCCTCACCCGCGGCTCCGACCACGTCATCATGAAATTCAATATCGAGCTGGAGAGGTTCGTCGGCGCGGTCTTCGGCCCGTCTTCCGAAACCGGCTGGTTCTTCTAACTGCTACTCGCGAGCTGATGAAAGCGATCGGGGAGGAGCAGGGAGCGCCGGAGGACGGCGCTCCCCGCCAGTAACGTTACTGCATAATCTGCGAAAGGCCGCCAACACTCGAATAGCGGCCGACATCCGTGTAATCGTGGCCGTCGGCGTTGGCGCAGTTCTGGTTGACGTAAAAGCCGTGATGGCCGAAGTCAACGTGGGTCAGATGCGAGTTCTGCACGTCGATCATCACACCCCAGCCGTTGTTCGACCAGCGCGGTCCTTCGCCCGGGACGTCGACGATGCCACCTGGATCGTAGTCGACCTTCCACAGCTTCAGGTTCTCGTCATAGATATCGCCCCAGATTGAATCGTACATCTGCTTGTCGATGTACAAGCGCTTCTTGCCATAGCAATAGCCCTTGCTCTCGGACGCAACCCGCGTGACGTCGAGTACGAAGGAAGGGCGGACCTCCCATTTGCCGACCATCGGTTTGGGATAGAAGATCGGCATATAAAAGGAGGACTCGAGCGATGACAGGTACGGGTCCGGCCTGATCATCTCGAGCACGCCGCGGTCGCCGGCGTAGCTGGCGTCGAAGCGGGTCGGGTTGCCGTTGAAAGTCGAATGACGCGTATCATCGATCGCGAAATCCGAGCCCAGCGCCGGGCTGCAACGCGCCGCGCTTGACAGTCGCAAGGTGCGACGCAGCGCCGGGATGAACAGGAAGGTGTCCTCAGTCTTGGTCAGGTCGTCGTAATAGACGCTCAGCAGCGAGGTGTAACGGGCCTGCTCAGGCTTGAGGATCTGGAAAAACTGGGTGTTGTACATCCCCTGGCCCTTGGGATCGGTGGGCGTCACGCCCGCGTCGCTGCGATGCGAGAAGATGCGGTTTACCAGAAACCACTGGTCGCCGCTGATGTTGCCGAGCCGATCCTCGAACACGAAACGTCCGTCCGGCGTGCACAGCATCCACGGCACGTAGGCGTACCAGGTGTCCATCAGCATCTTCCAGCCCTGCATCGGCGCCTTGGGATCGGGAAATGGCAGACCCGCGACATAGCCGTTGATGGTATGTCTGCCACCCGGCAGATTGACGATTTTCACCTGCCGGCTGTACTTTTCGGTGGCCTGGATGAAGCTCGGCGGCGGCTGATAGCTGTGCGTCTTATCCACCACCATCTGGAAGTTGGGCGGGAACTTCATCGTATAGGTGCCGGCAAACAGCGCCCGCATCCCATCCGTCATGTAGTCCTTATACTGCTGCCAGTTCTGCGGAGTGATAACCGTCCCCTCTGGGATCGGCTGCGGCATCGCTTCCGGCTCCTGCGCCATGGCTGCCCCGGACAGGACCGTTGCCAGCAATACGATAGCAACGATCAGTTTACGAACTACGCTCATCTGTGCCTCCAACCTTTGTGCCGGCCGCGGACTTTAACGCCGGCGAATTAGACCATCGCTCAATCCGGTCCGGCGAAGCGAAGCCGGCCGCAGAGCATTTATCGGCATCGACTTACTTGGCGCCCTGTAATGCTGCCGCTGAGTGCAAGGGTGCCGCGGCCGTTCTGGCCGCGCCGCCGATTCGCACGTCGCGCAAACGGGGCATCACTTCTTCGGCGAACAGCGTCAGATTCTTGACCACTTTCCAATGCGGCATGTCGCCGAGATGAAGATGACAGGTGATAGTGCTGCTGCCGGCCTGCCGAGTCCATCCCGCGATCGCTTCGGCGACGCGCTCGGGCGTGCCGGCGATCACGCGCGAGTGGCCGGTGAACGCATCCCAGTCAAAACTTCCGCCGCCATGGAGTTTCGCCAGGTCCACGGCGCTGCCGGCGCGGCGCCGGAACTCCTCGATGCTGAGGTAGCCCGGAGGTGAAAGGTAATGCGCCCGGGTGCGCAGAAAGGTCTCGAAGAACGAGCGGACGTGAGGTTCGAACTCGCGCCGCGCCTGCTCGTCGCTCTCGGCGACGTAGGCCATCACGCCGATCGGCGTGTCGTCGGGACTCGTCTCATGACCGCACTCGGCTGATCTCTCCCGATACCGCTCAAAGGTTTTGAGCTGTTGTGAGATCGGCACGAACACCACCGAGTAACCGAAGCCCAGTTCCGCCGCCAGGTCGACTATTTCCGGACTCCCCGAACCGACCAGGTAGCATCGCGGTCGCGGCTTCTGTAGCGGACGCGGCCATGGATTCAGATAACGGTAAGTGTAGTACTTGCCGTAATAGGCGGTCGGTCCGTCGGCCTGCCAGGACTGCAGGATAATTTCCAGCGCCTCGCGCATCTGCTCGCGCGCGGTCGCCGGATTGGTGGCGTTGGCCCAGTACTCCATACCGGTGCCGAGCGGGAAGGCGACCTCGACCCGGCCGCCCGACATCACATCCAGAATCGCATACTCTTCGGCCAGCCGGTTCGGATACTCGAGATTGATCGGCACGCCCCACAGGCAGATCTTGGCCCGCTGCGTCCGTTCGATCAGCGCCGCGCCGATCAGACTGCAGGATGCCATCATGCTGTAGGCGGTGTTGTGATGCTCGTTGATTATCAGGCCGTCGTAGCCGAGCTTGTCCGCCAGCACCATCTCGTCGAGATAGCGCCGATAAAGCGCCTGTCCCTTGGCCGGATCGTAGAGCCGATTCGGCAGATCGACCCAGGACGACGGATACTTGTCCCGGTTGCCGTAGTCGCCGGGCAAATCCGGGTACGGCATGAAGTGCATGAAGTAGAATTTAAGGGCTGATGATGGTGCCATCGGTCAATAACTCCGCTGGGATCATGCAATTGTTATTCCGCTTCGATTTTACCGGACTGGCGTGAATGCACAAGGCTTGGCGACTAACCTAGCCTCCTTTTCAGGCACATGATGCGAAAATCTTGGCATTGTGCGACAGGAAAGTTCATCTATCGCCGGGCGATTCCCGGCGCGCCAACTGACGCCCGGCGCTCGCATCGAACGCCCGTCCATGGCAGCCTGAGTCGGTGTCCGGGCGAGCAAGAACCATCCAATGTACAAGCTGTTAGCCGCGCTTTCCGCCTTCGTGATTTCCGCCATCTCGGCCTTCGGCTACGCCGGCGTGATCCTGCTGATGGCGATCGAGAGCGCCTGCATCCCGCTGCCCTCCGAAGTGATCATGCCGTTTTCGGGCTACCTGGTGGCCACCGGCCGCTTCAACCTCCAACTGGTCGCGCTGGCCGGTGCGCTCGGATGCCTGCTCGGCTCATACGTTGCCTATGCGGTCGGCGCCAGCGGCGGGCGCTGGGCGCTCGAGCGATGGGGCCGCTACGTGCTGATCACGCCTCACGAGCTGGAAATCGCCGATCGCTTCTTCGATCGCTTCGGGCCGGTCGCGATCTTCATCGGGCGGCTGCTGCCGATCGTGCGGACCTTCGTCGCCTTTCCGGCCGGGGTGTCGCGGATGCGGTTGCTGCCGTTTTCGATCTATACCCTGGCCGGCTCGTATATCTGGTGCCTGGTGTTGGCCTGGATCGGGATGAAGCTGGGCCAGCACTGGGAGGCGATCGCGCCCTATATCCGGCGTTTCGATGACCTGGTCGCGATGCTGATCGTAATCGCGATCGTGGTTGCGCTTTACCAGCGGCTGCGCGGCGCTTTCGCGCCGGGTGCGCCTGCCGCCCATAACTCCGCCACATCACACGAGGATCGAAAACATGGCTGATGATGCTTTCAACCCGGAAGAACTCGATGAGATTTTCGCCAGCATCGATCCGATGCCGGTCCGGATGGCGCGCGATTTTCTGACCGAGGCCGGTATCGAGGCCTTCATCTTCGACGGCGAGACCTCGCGGATGCTGGGGACGACCGCCGCGATACCGGCGCGCCTGATGGTCCACGCCGACCGCGCGGCCGAAGCCCGCCAGCGCCTCAAGGAACTCGGCTTCGGCGAATGATCGTGCGCCGCGCAGCCGCCGGCGGTTGCAGAAAAGCGCCGCGGTTGGCTACAAGCAAATTCGAGGACATCCCATGACCAGCAATGGACCGAAGGTTTATCTCGACTACGATCAGGCCGAGCTCGATCGCAACTACGATCAGCGCGCCTGGGCACCCAACGCCGACGAGGTAATCAAGTATTGGAGCACCGGCAGCGCCGCGGCGCGCGCCAGGCTCAAGCATCGGACCAACCTCGCCTACGGCCCCACCGAAGACGAGACCCTCGACATCTTTCCGACCGATCGCCCCAACGCTCCGGTGCTGGTCTTCATCCACGGCGGCGCCTGGCGCAATCTCTCCAAGGATGACTCCAGCTTCGCGGCGCCGGCCTTTGTCGAGGCGGGCGCGCATTACGTGGTCCTCAACTTCGCCAACATCCCCAAGGTGCGGCTGCCCGAGATGGTCGCCCAGGTGCGCCGCGGCGTGGCCTGGGTCTATCGTAACGCGCGCTCCTTCGGCGGCGACCCCGAGCGGCTCTACGTGGCGGGATGCTCCTCGGGCGGCCATCTGACCGCCAACGTGCTGGTGACGGACTGGCCGAAGCTGCACGATCTGCCGTCCACCATCTTGAAGGCCGGGCTGTGCGTCAGCGGCATGTATGACCTCGAGCCGGTGATGCTCAGCGCGCGCAGCGGCTACGTGAAGATTTCCAAGGAAGAGGAGGCCGAGCTCAGTCCCGCGCGCCATCTCGATCGCATCGCATGTCCGGTCGCAATCGCGTACGGCGATAAGGAGACCGATGAATTCAAGCGCCAGGCGCGGGATTTCGCCGCGATGCTCAAGGGCATCGGGCGGCTCTACGACCTGGTGCTATGCCGCGGGCTGAATCACTTCGAAGTCGGCTCGGCGCTGGCCGATCCGGCGAGCGATCTCGGGCGGCTTGCGCTGCGGATGCTCGAGCTCAAGAAGTAGCCGCGCTCAGCGCAACGCCGGCATCACCTGCTCGGCGAAATCGCGATAGACTTTGCGCCCGTAATCGTCCGGCGGCAGCAGCGTGATCTCGTTGAAGCCGAGCGCCTCCATCGCCCGCAGCCGCGCGATGAGCTCGTCGGGC
>Ga0307373_10001697_pt1 | contig 40965 bp, 34 predicted proteins | sample OX2MG_FD_202534 | JGI IMG/M metagenome (GOLD analysis project Ga0307373, IMG submission 202534) | Soil microbial communities from Risofladan, Vaasa, Finland - OX-2 | ecosystem: Environmental > Terrestrial > Soil > Coastal area > Acid sulfate soil | place: Finland: Risofladan, Vaasa | collected...
TGAACCCCAGCGGCGACGGGTAGGGAAATTGCTCTTTGCGGACGAAGTTCTTGCGGCGCAGTTCCACCGGGTCCATCTGGAGTTCATCGGCGAGGATGTCCATGGCGCGCTCGATCGCGAAGCTGGCTTCGGTGACGCGGAACGAACAGCGATAGGCAATGCCCCCGGGCGCTTTGTTGGTGAAGTAGGCGTCCACTTCCGCGTGCGCAACGGGGATGTCGTAGCTCCCTGTAACCACCCCGAACATGCCGGCCGGATATTTGGTGGGATCGGCGGCCGCATCGAAGGCGCCATGATCGGCGGCCGTCGCCACGCGCAATGCCGTGAGGCGGCCCTCGGCCGTCGCGCCGAGTTCCACGTCCATGTGGTAGTCGCGCGCAAAGCCCGTGCTCGTCAGGTTCTCGGTCCGGGTCTCGATCCACTTGACCGGCCGCGCGAGCTTCAGCGCGCCGACGATGGCGCATACGTAGCCGGGGTACACGGGCACCTTGTTGCCGAAGCCCCCGCCGATGTCGGGCGAAATCACGTGAATCTTGTCTTCGGGGATGCCGGTGACGAGGGCCAACGCGGTGCGATAGACGTGCGGCGCCTGCGAAGTGACGTGGAATTGCAGCCGCCCCATGGCGTCGAACAGCGCCACGCAGCCGCACGGTTCCAGGGGAGCCGGATGGCAGCGCTGGAACCAGATCCGCTGGCGGATTCGCTTGGGGCTCGACTCGAGCGCCCGCGCGGTGCGGTCCCGGTCCCCGACTTCCCAATGATAAATATGATTCGTCTTCTGCTCGCGGTCGGGACGCAGGATGACCTTGTCTTCCTTGGCCGTGAACGGGTCCGCGACAACCGGCAGCGGCTTGTACTCGACCTCTACCGCCTCGGCGCCATCGGCCGCCGCCCCGCGCGTTTCGGCGAACACGGCGGCGACTTCCTGATACTGGAACAGGACCTTGCCGACGGCGAGCACCATCTGCTTGTCCAGGCCGTGAAATGTCGGCAACCACCCGAGCCCGGCGGCCACGAGGTCCTTGCCGGTAATCACCGCCTTGACGCCGGGCACTTTCATCGCTTCGCCGATGTCGATGGAGGGGATCTCGGCGTGTGGATACGCGCTTCGCACCAGCGCCATATACAGCATGCCGGGCAGGGAAATGTCGTCGACGTAGTGGCCCTTGCCCTGAATGAAGCGCGGGTCTTCCTTGCGCTTCATCGCGACCCCCAACGAGCCTACGGGCTGCGGTTCAGTGCTCATGGCTGCTCCTCGCCTTCCGCGTTACTTGGCGGCAACCGGTTGGCGCAACGCGCCGGCCGCCTGCTGCACGGCCTTCACAATGTTCTGATAGCCGGTGCACCGGCATAGGTTCCCGGCAAGACCCTCGCGAATGTCGTCCTCGGTCGGATTCGGGTTGTGTTGGAGCAGTACGTAGGAGGTCAGCAGCATCCCCGGTGTGCAGTAGCCGCACTGCAGGCCGTGTTGATCCCAAAACGCCTGCTGGAGTGGATGGAGCGTGGCGCCATTGGCAAGGCCTTCCACGGTGAGGATCTCGTGTCCATCGGCCTGCGCCGCGAACATCGTGCACGATTTGACGGCCCGGTCGCCATCTAGAACCACCACGCAACAGCCGCAACTGGAGGTGTCGCAGCCGACATGCGTGCCGGTGAGCCCGCAGCTTTCGCGCAGGAAGTAGGCGAGCAGGGTGCGCGGCTCGATTTCCCGCTCGTAGGAGACCCCGTTGACCTTGATATTGACTTTCATATTTGTACCCCCAGGCGCGCCAGGGCCTGACGCAAACCCCGCGCCACAAGCACGCCGGCCAGGTTCTTTTTGTATTCGACGCTGCCGCGCAGATCGGCCTGCGGCGAGCTGACGCGCGATGCCGCATCGGCGGCGGCGCGAATCATCTCCCGGTCCGGCTTCTGGCCCGCCAGCAGGCGTTCGGCCTGTTCGACGCGCACGGCGCGGGGCCCGGCGGCCGACAGTGCCACGCCCGCGCTGCGGATCGTGCCGTCTGCATTCAACGAGAGCTGCACGGCGGCAGCGGCGGTGGCGAAGTCGCCCACCTTGCGCTCGATTTTCTGGTAGGAACCGGCTGTGCGATCGTCGGGCATGGGGAAATGGACGGCCAGCGCCATCTCGCCCTCGGCGACGGCGGTGGCAAAGCTGTCGACCAGAAAATCGTTGATGGCCACGGTGCGTGGTCCCGACGTGCCGCGCACAAGGACTTCGGCGCGAGCGGCCAAAGCCGTCGCCGTCCAATCCCCGGACGGGTCGTTGTGACAGAGGCTGCCGACCACCGTGCCCATCTGCCGCACGACGGGATCGGCCACCACGCGCGAGACGTCATGCAGGAGGCTCCAGCGGCGCTCGCCGATCCAGGGCGCGCGCTCGATATCGCTATCGCGCGCCGTCGCCCCAATGGCCAGCACTTTGCCGTTTGGTCGAAGGTAGCTCAATTCGCCGACCCCGTTGATGTCGACCAGAACGGCGGGACGCGCCAGCCGGAACCGCATCGCGGGGATCAGGCTTTGCCCTCCCGCCAATACGCGGGCGTCGCCTCCATGCTGTTGCAAGAGAGAAAAAGCTTCGTCTACGGAGTGGGCCCGGAGGTACTCGAAGGTTGCGGGAATCACGGCGAACCTCCTGCCTTGACTGCGCTGGAACTGCTGTCGCCCGTCGGCGTCGCAGAGTGCGCTGCGGGTATAGGTCAACTCTACTACAACCGCGCGGAAGTAAGGTACAGTGGATTTATCCTCGATGGTAAGCGCGGTTATTCTTGCGGCGGGCTCCTCGACGCGGATGGGGCAGCCCAAGCTCCTGTTGCCGCTTGGCGACGAACCCATCGTGCGGCGAACCGCGCGCCAAGTCTGCGACGCCGGTTACGACGACGTGCTGGTCGTTCTGGGGCATGAGCCGGAAAGGGTGCGCGCAGCGCTCGATGGACTGCCGGTCCGTTTTGCGATGAACCCGCAGTACGAAACGGGTATGGGCAGCTCGTTCCGCACGGCCGTCGAGCACCTGGCTGACAGCGCGGCGGCCATGTTCGCGCTGGCCGACCAGCCCTTCCTGACGGCGCAGGAATACCGGGCCATTCTCGATGTCTATTTGCAACAGGCGCCGGCCGTCGTCCGGGTCCGCTACGGCGATGTAACGGCGCCCCCGCACCTGTTCAGCCGTGAACTGTTTCCGGAACTCGCCCGGCTCGAAGGCGGGGCCCGGCCCGTGCTCGAACGTCATCGCGACCGGACCGTTGTGATCCAGTTCCCGCCCGAACTGCTGCTGGATATCGACACGCCCGAGGACTATGAGCGGGCCAGGGAGCGGCTGTCTTCGGGCAGGTGAAGGCTGCCACGCGAGCCACTGAGGAAGCCCCCTTCGAATCCGCGCCGAAAGGCCAGGATTTCCGCGAGAATCGACACCGCGACCTCCTGGGGCGTTTCCGCGCCAAGGGAAAGCCCCACAGGACTTCGCACGCGCGAGAGCTTCGAAGCATTTGCCACGTAGCCCTGCTGTGCCAGGCCCGCGAGCAGCTTCTCGTAGCGCAAACGAGGCCCGAGCACGCCGATATAGGAGGCCTCCGATTCCAGGCTGAAACGAAGGCTCTCCTGATCGCGCTCGACATGATGGTTCATTACGAGCACGAAGCTTCCCGGCTGCAAATTCACCTTTTGCGCAAACTCGCTGAAATGCGCGCGCACCACTTCGGCGCCGGGAAAATGAACCGGGGTGAGAAATGTTTCGCGGACGTCGATGACCTTGACCGCGAACCCGAGTGTCCAGGCGAGTTGGGAGAGGGGCACGGCGTCATTTCCGGCGCCGAAAATCGCCAGTTCCGGCGGCCGGGTAGCGACCTCGAAGAATAGTTCCGCGCTCAAAACCTGCTCGGGACCGGACTGCTGGCGCGCGGCTCCCAGCCGCCCGACGGCGCGCGCGATAACCTCTTGCTCGATGGCGGGATCGGTCAAGCCCCCGAGGAACGCGTGAAGGCCCCGAACGATCATTCGTCCTGAGACGCCCGACAGGGGAGTGACGAGAACAGCCGCGTCTCCCCGTTCGAGGACCGTCAGCCACTCGTTCGCGATGGCATCATCCTCGACCCGCTCGATGCGGATGTCGACGGCGCCGGTGCAGCCGATGCCCAGTCCCCAGATCGAATTGTCGGCGAGGTCGTAACTCACGATGGCCGGCTCGCCTGTCTCGATGACGCGGGCGGCGGCGCCGGCCACCGCCGGTTCGAGACAGCCGCCCGACAGCGCGCATTCGTACGTCCCGTTCTGGCGTACGACCCTCCGGGTGCCTTCGCGCCGGTATGCGCTGCCCTTTACACGCACCACGGTTGCCAACGCTAAAGGCTCACCGGTCGCACGCGCATGACGGATCACTTCGAGGAGGCGTTCCGTCTCCCGCCGGTCCATGATTCAAGCATACTGCCGCTCATCGAGCGTGGTCGAGCCCGTCCTCACAGGACGGAACGGCGCCGGGTTAGAGCAGGTGAATCGCCTTCGTGCCTGGTTCTATGGGTCCGGGTTGGCATGACTTTGATGCGGGATGTCGAGCCTGGGCAGGCCGGGAATCACCGTGGATGCCATGCAGATTGTCCGGCTTCGTGCTCCCCGGCTTTTCTGGCCTGCTATCGCCGGTGTGCAAAAACAACAATTTCACCTACACCGAGGTCGGTGAAGGGAAGTGCTCTCTTTTTACCCCGTGGATTCTGTTGGCGTGCCGAGGGGCTCGAACCGGCGACCCCTGCGTGACAGGCAACGACGAATAATCCATCTCGTTGGCTCGTCTAGCTTTGTTCTGCGTCGTGACAATCGATTTTGCACCAAATTTGGCAGCATTTGGACCCAAATGGACCCACGCCGGTGTCCCCTGTAGGTCGGCGCTTTGGCGCTTCAACTTGCAAAGGGGGCGTGACGTGGCCGCCAAGGCCTCCCACAGCTCAGGGTTGTTCGGGCGGATTTTGCAGCCTGTCATCGACAGCTGACCGGATTGCCCGGCACGCCGAAAGTAGAAGGCCGTACTCGAAGCGGTGGAACTGGTGGCTGCCGTGGGTGGGTTGGGTGAATTCGTAGATGTAACGCCAGGAGCTGAACACATCGCCCGACCTCTCGAGCACCGAGGCCAGACCGTGAGACTCGGCCCTGGTATCGTCCCATTCGGGGGCTGCGGTCGGCCCCTTGGCGATAGTTATGGAAGCACGCTTGCCGTACCACTCTTTCCTCCAAGATTCGTACGACCCCTCGATCTCGGCCTGAGCGGGCAGGGGGAGGCTGGCATAAAGCTTGCCAAGATCGTGGATTTGGGGAACGTCGCTGCGGAGAAGATCGAGCAGCGCCTTGATGTAGAGCTCTATGGCAAAGGCCAGGTTTGCTGCGGCCGCCACCAAATCCCCAAGATTAGCCGGCGTAGATTCCGTTCGCTCTTTCACATCCACCCCAATCCTGGCAAGGAACGGCTCCGCGAGCCGTCGAAAGGCCTCCGCGCAGGCAAAGGCGGAAGCCGCGTCGCGCTGACGTTCGGGAGTCAAGCCTCGTCCCGTTGGCCAGCTTTAAGGAAGCCGTCGAAGGTTGACCCACTGTGGTCCGCTTGCTTTCGCTTCTTCGTTGGCCTCATCGGCATCCCGCCACTTGGGGAACCCGCTGTTACGATTGCGGCCCCTATACCAGTGCTACCTCGCGGTCAAAATTTGGCTTCTTTTCGGCATGGAGCTTCAAGGCCACGCCGCAGGCCGTAGCGATCCGCTCCAACATTGTCAGGGAATGCCCTGCGTATTCGGCGTCCTCAAGGCGGGCAATCACGGACTGCGTTGTGCCCACCTTTTTGGCAAGCTCGGCCTGGGTCAGGCCCGCATCCTCTCGCATCTCGCGGACGAGGAGAGCCAGGTCAATCTGGTGCAGGGTGCGCTCGAAGGTCTTGCGGTAGGTTGCGCTCTTTCGCGCACGTTGTTCGACGATCTCGGTGTGTCTGCCGCGCTTGGCAGTCTGTTTCATAGGCCCAACTCCCTCAGGATGGCGTCTCTTTCCTTCTGCGATCCCGTGTAATGGTTTCGGTACTTCATCCACAGGTTCCTTAGCTGCTCTGCCCTGGCAATCTCAGCCGGTGGAGTCTCTTGCGTCTTCTTCTGAAATCCCGACGTAATCACGATCAGCATTCCCGGCTGGTAGAAAAACAAAACTCGAAAAATCCGGTCGAATTGTTTGACCCGTAGCTCGAATATGTCGTCCGTGAGCTTCTTGACGAACTTGCCCTGCATCCGGTTCCCGTAGACGCGCAGGCGGTCGATAAAGGCGTCTATCCGGGCGGCGGCTCTGTCATCCAGCGTGTCCACGAACTCCCGAGCGGGAATCCGCCCGTTCGGCAGCTCTACGTACTCAATCGTGAATTCGCGGTCCACCACGCAGCTAAAGTATCGCATTATTGCGATACACAGTCAACACCAGGAATTAGGTCAGTCGGAAGGAAATTCCTGTCCAGCGTGGCCTTCTCCAAATGTGCGGGGTCTGGCGGACCGGTAGGTCCTCTTCAGCGGAGGCGGCGGCAAACGCGATAGCGGTCTGAGCGTCTTCGGTCTTCAGGGCGTATCCGGGACTGGCACTATACCAGCGCCACTTCGCGGTCAAAATGGGGCTTCTTTTCGGCGTGGAGCTTTAAGCCCATTCCGCAGTCCGTGGCGATGCGCTCCAGAACCGTGAGCGAGTGTCCGGCGTATTCGGGCGGGTGGCCCAAGCTTTTGCCGACAGAGGAGCATTCGTTGCACGCACCGGGGCAGGATAGCTCCGTGGCCGTGGCCTACACTGCGGCGGTGCTTTTGCGGGTGTCCCATCCCTTGCCTCGGAAGGGTGGGAGAGGGTGGTTTTTGTCTTCGATGACGAAGGGCTGAAGCGCAGCGGTGTCCGTAAAATCGGAGCCGCATTTATTTGCACGCGATCCCGGAGGAGCAGCGCCGCGCGGTGGAAAGTGTCGAGAGGCTTGTATTTGGACCCGAAGCGACCCAAGTTCAGCTTCCGACTCAGGCTGAACTGGCAAGGCTGAATTGAAATGGCCAGGGTGAATGGCGGGGCCGATGGGACTCGAACCCACGACCTCCTGCGTGACAGGCAGGCGTTCTAACCGGCTGAACTACGGCCCCTTTTCCCCACGATGGTGGGCAGTGTCCGATTCGAACGGACGACCTTCCGGGTGTAAACCGGATGCTCTAACCACTGAGCTAACCGCCCCGGTCAAATGCTAATGGAGAGCCGCGAAAAAAGCCAGCCGGTGTGTCTGGCCGCAAAAGCAGCCGGTTGAGTCGCTTCTCTAATGCATTCTCCACGCATGGGTTAGCTGGCTTGACACCCCGGCGCGTGGCCGATAGACTGACAGCCGGGGTCAGAATTGCTTCTCTCGCGCGACTACGTTACCTATGTCAGCCGTATGGTGGTACGCCGACTGATCGATTCGCAAATGATCGAGGCGGCCAATCCTCCGGCGCTTGCCGAGAGGGTTCGGCATGGCATCGGGGAAGAGCTGGCCATCGAAGACCGGCTGAACGATGAAGTGCGCGAAATTCTCACCAAATGGGCCGATGAGATGCGCCGCCAGGGCGCTTCCTACCAGGAAATGTACAAGAAAGTGAAGGGACAGCTCGCTCGCGAGCGGAAGCTGATCCTGCGCTAATGCGTCTGAGCCGCGAAAAGATCAATCGCCTGGGTCATGTCGTAACCGACGTTCTGGTTTCCGATGACGGGGTGCAGTTTGTCGAGGACCGGGACACCATCCGTCAGAATGTCATCAAGTTTTTGCAGGATCTCATGAAGCAGGAAGAGCTGATCGACGCGCAGGTGCGCAACAAGATCACCTCGCAGAAGAAGGAAATCCTGGAAGGCACGGCGGAGTGGGATATCCTGTATCGGAAGTATTATGCCGACGAGATGAAGAAGCTGGGAATCGCCGAGACGTCGCGCTCGTAAGACCTGCAGAGAAGCCGCATCACCCGCCCACAGCGCTTTTTCGACCCCCGCTTGCCGACAGCCGCGCCGGAATCGCCCGGTTCTACGTTCCCAATAGCCTCAATACCGCTATTACGGATCGTTCGGATTGTTTGGACTGTTCGGGTCGCGCCGCTTCAGCACCGGCGGCTTGTCTTTCGGATTTTTCTGGCCCGTCTTTTGCCGGAGCGTCGGCCCGCCCTGTTTCTTCTGGATCTTGTGGCCTTCCTCGTAGAGCGCCAAGCGGTGCCTGACGGCTTCGAACTCCGAGGTGTCGACCAGATATTCGGGCCGCGGCGGGAGAATCGTGGCGATCTCGTGTTGAATCCAGAGCATGCGCTCGGGCGTGGGCGGGTGGTCGGCGAAAATCGGGGCGATGGTGCCGGGCCGGCGCTTCTCTTCGGCTTCAATTTTCTCGAAGAAGCTGATCATGGCGTTGGGGTCGTAGCCGGCCTTGTACATGTATTCCGTGCCGAGGAAATCGGCCTGGGCTTCATCCTCCCGGCTGAATTTCAGGAACGCGAGCGGAATGGCGGCGTTCACGCCCTCGTAAATTCCGTAACCGGCCCAGCCGTAAGGAAGCATGATCGACAGGGGAATCATGGCAAGCTGCGTGATATCGGCCTTGGTCTCCTGCTTGGCGCCGTGGCAGGCGGCCACGTGGGCCGTTTCGTGGGCCATGACGCCGGCCAGTTCAGCTTCATCGCTGGCCCGCAGGATCAGGCCGCTGTTGACGAACACGAAGCCGCCCGGAAGTGAAAACGCGTTGACGACGTCGGAATCGACGACGTGGAAGGTGTAGGGGATGCGCGCGTCGGAATTGCGTACGATGTTTTGCCCGACTTTATTGATGTAGCTCGTGATGACCGGATCGGTGACCAGGCGGGAGGTTTGCATCACCTGCTGGGCAATCTGCTTTCCCATGCCGATCTGCTTCTGCAACGAAAAGAAGTTCAAGCCCCCGCACAGGTTGCGATCACCGATCTGGTTGATATTCGCCCATTTCAGCCGCCAGCCGGTGTAGCCGGAGTCCTTGATCAGTTCCTCTTCGCTGGTTGCTTCCTTGGATGGCTGGGACGTGGATTTCTTCGGGGCGGCAAACGCCGTGGCGCTGAACAAAGCCGCGACTGCCCCCGCTCCTGCGAGCGTGTGCATCCATCTCATGGCCGGGCCTCCCCAAAACGGTTGCGATTATTATACACCGACGACCTTGACCCCCGTCCCTGCCAACTTGGATACTCCGAACAGGAGAAAGGTTGCGGCCTGGGAGCGGGGAAGCGGCCACGCGGCCGGTTTCGATGGTCGCGGACGGGCGGCCGCGGTTGACAGGTTGGACTGGGACGGTTAGTTTGGCGCCGAGGAATTTACGATGACCGAGCTTCCGCTATACGGACAAGTGGCCCTGGTGACCGGCGCGGCCAAGCGCATCGGCCGCAGCATCGCCTTGCGGCTGGCCGCCGCGGGAGCCGACCTGGTGGTCAATTACCAGCATTCCGCGGCGGAGGCCGAGGAAGTGGGCGAGGCGATCCGCCGGAGCGGCCGCCGCGCTTTCGTGATGGCGGCCGACGTCGGCCAGTCGAGCCAGGTGCGGCAGCTCTTCGGCTCCGTCGAGAGCGAGTTCGGCCGCCTGGACATTCTGGTGAATAACGCCGGGGTCTATTTCGACGCGCCGTTCGAGAGCCTGACCGAAGAGCAGTGGGATTTCACCCTGAACACGAATCTGAAATCGCAATATCTATGCGCGCAAGCCGCACTGCCCCTGATGCGGCGCGCCGGCCGGGGCCGTATTGTGAACCTGTCGTCGATCGGCGCCTTCCAGCCCAAACCGAGCCACGTCCATTATTGCGTGTCGAAAGCGGGTGTCGTGATGATGACCCGGTGCCTGGCCCGGGCGCTTGGTCCGGAGATCACCGTCAATAGCGTGGCCCCGGGTAAAATCCAGTTTCCCGGGGAGGAGATCGACCAGGCCTACGTGCGTCGGACTCCTCTCGCCAAGGTCGGAACGGGCGAGGATATTGCCGAAACCGTGCTCTTTCTCGTCCAGGCGGAATTCATCACCGGGCAGGTGATTCTGGTGGACGGCGGGCGAATGCTGACCTGAGTCCTTGCCGCGCCGCTTTTTCCGGTTTCCCCTCAATCCAACTGGATCGCCTGCGGTTCCGGCCCGAATGGTCCGGAAATGCCAGCGGCCGCCCGTCAGGCGGCCGCTGGGGAAACGTAGACCGGGTGGATAAGCCTTAGTAGGCTGCCAGCTTTTCCATCCCTGCCAGGATCTTCTCCTTGTCCACCATGAAGAATTTCTCGAGTGGCGGGCTGAAAGGAACCGGAGGTATATCCGGCCCGGTAACGCGCATGACGGGCGCGTCCAGGTCGTCGAAAGCCTCCTCGTTGAGGATCGCAGCGAGTTCGGCGCCGACGCCGAAGGTCTTGGTGTCTTCATGCACGACCAGGCAGCGGCTCGTCTTGCGCACCGAATCGACGATCGTCTTCTTGTCGAGCGGGGCCAGCGTCCGCAGATCGACCACTTCGATCTCGACGCCTTGTTTGGCCATCTCTTCGGCCGCTTCCATCACGAGGTTGGTCATATAGCCGTAGGTGAGGACGGTCATGTCCCGGCCCGGGCGGCGGACGCTCGCCTGGTCGAGAGGAACCGTGTAAAGCTCCTCGGGCACTTCTCCCTTGGCCATGCGGTAGAGCTTCTTGTGCTCGAAGAACAGGACGGGATTGTTGTCGCGGATGGCTGCGATGAGCATGCCCTTGGCGTCGTACGGCGTCGAGGGCACCAGGACGCGAAGCCCGGGCTCGTGCGCGAACCAGAGCGTGTTCTCCTGGGAGTGATAGAGACCGCCGCCGGTGCCTCCGCCCCAGCAGATGCGAACCGTGATCGGGCAGGTGAACCCGCCGGCACTCCGGTAGCGGAGCTTGGCGGCCTGCTCGATGATCGGATCGACGGCGTCGCCAATGAAATCGGCGAACTGAATTTCCGGGACGGGCCGGAAGCCCATCAGGGACGCGCCGATGGCGGCGCCGATGATGATGCCCTCGGCCAATGGTGAATCGAGAACCCGTTCCTCGCCGAATTTCTGATACAACCCGGCGGTTGCTTTGAAAACGCCGCCGCCGAGGCCAAGATCCTCGCCCAGGATGCAAACGCTCTCGTCGCGCTCCATCTCCTGGTGCAAGGCTTCATTAATTGCGTCGATGTATGTAATTACGCGAGCCATAGTCGGATTCGCCCCCTACGCCCAGATGTGATCGAGCGCTTCTTCGGGCGCCGGATACGGGCTTTTTTCCGCAAATTCGACAGCTTCGTCGATTTCGCGCGTGATTTCGTCGCGGGTCTGTTTCTTCTGCTGGTCATTCAGCAGCTTATGGTCGGCCAGAAATTTCTCGAAGTGGGCGATCGGATCCTTCTTCTTCCACTCCTCGACCTCTTCCTTTATCCGGTATTTGGCGGGATCGATTTCCGAGTGGCCGTACCAGCGGTAGGTCTTGCATTCGAGGATGGTCGGCCCCTGGCCGCCGCGCGCGCGGGCGATGGCTTCCGTGGCGGCGTCATAGACGGCCAGAATATCGTTGCCATCCACCGTCACTCCGGCAATCCCGTAGGCCTTGGCGCGATCGGAAAGATTGGTGAGGGCGGTCTGCAGCCGTATGGGAACCGACTCGGCCCACAAATTGTTCTGGACAACGCAGATGAGCGGCAGGCGATGCACGCCCGCGAAATTCATCGCCTCATGGAACCATCCGAGGCTCGTGCCGCCGTCTCCACAAAAGGCGACGACGCAGGCGTCGCTTTGCCGCCGTTTGATGCCCCAGGCGACTCCCGTGCCGATCATCAACTGTGCGCCGATCGTGCTGGCCGGGGTAATCACATGGAATTCGGGATGACCCATGTGGGCGGGGGTGGATTTGCCGCGGTCGGTACTGTCCACCTTGCCGAATAGCTGGGCGAAGCTGAGCGTCAGGGGAATTCCCTTGATAATGCCCGACGTCCAGTCGCGATGGGTGGGGCCCACCCAGTCCTCCTTGCGGAGGCTGTAGAGCGAGCCGACCTCGCCCGCTTCCTGGCCCACGTTCGAATAGAAATTGCCGCCGTATTTTCCCTGTCGAAACAGAATGCGCGCCTTTTCATCGCACATCCGGCACTTCACCATCATGCGGTAAAGGCCGAGGAGCAATTCCGGCGAATGACGCGTGGCTGTGGTTTCCACTGCGGCCGCCGCGCGATTCACTTTCGTTGCCATGCGTTCTCCTCTCGGTAAAGCAGGTGTTCTTTTTGCCTTGCCGAGTATAGCATCAAAGCCGCTGCGGCTGCGCGCGATGATCGAGCGGCAAGTGCCCTATCCATGCCGTATTGCAGGGGTATAGGCGCGGCGCCGGCCAGGCCCGGACGGCTCAGGAAGTTGCCAGCTCGCCGGCCGCCAAACGGGCCACCAGCTCACGGTCGGCGGGAAGGAATTCGAATGAGGGAAGCAGGTTCCGCTCGACCCAGCAAACCTGCTCGAAGGCCAGGCACGAGGGCTCTGCTTCCAGGCTCGCGGTAAAGAAAACCAACAGCAGTTCATGGGAGAATTCGTTGTAGCGATGCCGGGTCCGGTAGATTTCCGGGCCGATGACCGATTCGACCCCCAACTCCTCCCGCAGCTCCCGCGCCAGCCCCTGCTCGAGGGTCTCCTCGGGGCGGACTTTGCCGCCGGGAAACTCCCACTTGAACTCGAAGCTGTCGCCGCGCCGCCGCTGGCCGACCAGGAGCCGCCCGTTCTTCTCGATGAGCGCCGCGACAACCGTTCGCATCGTGTCTGGCCAGAATGCCTTTCCGAAAAAGGCTGACGACAGGCGCGCCATCATCGCGCCCCATACTTAGATTCTACCGGCCTGGTCCGGTGGCGGGCAACGGGCGCGCCTCCTCAGACCAAGGCGGCCGGCGCAGGCTGGCTCGCGGCGGCCGCCGGCAGTTCCACGCGGAAAATTCTTGCGCCGTCCAGCAGGGTCTCGCGAACGATGGCGCCACCGTGCTCCTTGACGATCTCGTAGCAGACGCCGAGGCTCAATTCCCGGCCTTGCTGGGCTCTTCGCGCATTGTAGACTTCCGGGGCCGCGGCGCAAGACGAGGCTGTATCCGGTTCCCCGATAAACTCCACAATCACGCGGGCGCTGTCGTTTTCGTTCCTGAGACGGACCTTGACGCTGCCTTCGCCGCCGCCTTCCGAGAGGGCCAGCAGCAGGCGGTAGAAAACCTGGAGCAACTGTTCCCGGTCGCCGCGCACCGGAAACGAGTCCTGGCCGGTGACGAGCGAGAGATTCGATTGCCGGTGAGGTCCGGCTGAAATGCGGCGCAGCTCCAGCGCGCCACGCAGCGGCGTCGAGACGTCAACGATCTCCGTTTCCCGGCCGCCGTGTTCGGTCAGGCTGAGCAGGTTCTGCACGAGGTTTCGGATGCGGCGCGTCTGATCGCCGATTTTCCTGCCGAACTCGTGAACGCGGGCCGAGCCCGAAGGGTCGCTCCGCAGCAGCTCGGAATAGCCGAGAATGGCCGCCACGGGATTGTTGATTTCATGCGCCGCGCCCGCGGCCAGCTGCCCGAGCGAGGCCAGTTTCTCGGCTTCGGCGAAATGCCCCTGGAGCTGGCGTAGTTCACGCACGGACGTTTCCAGATTTTCAACCAGCCGGTCTCTCTGCGCTTCAGCCACCTCCTGCCAGCGATACAGGAGCAGCGCGGCCGCGATGAGCGTGGCGAAGGAAACGAACAGGCGAAAGCGGATAACCGGTTGGGGCGCTGCGCTGAAGAAGCTGGCCCAAATGGTCAGCAGCGGAATCCCAACGGCTGTGATGGAAGCCAGCCACGCCCCGGCGCCGAGGGTGGGCTCGGGCTTGCGAAACGCCTCGTCAGGCGGGTCCACCGTCGCTATCTGCGCCCCTCGCGAGAGCCACAGGAAAGCGCCCGCGATCAGCGCCTGAAAAATCATCGCCTGCAGCCAGCGATCGCTATTCCATCTGCGGTGGAAGAAAACCGTGGACAAGCCCAGCAGGGCAACCGCGGCCGTCAAATGGCCATAGGCCCGGCGCCAGGAACCCCTGGTGACCAGCCAGAGCGCCATCAGCCAAAGGACTATGAAGGCGTTCTGGAAATCGTGGAGGCGGGCAAAGCTGAGCAGGTATTTGTGGATGTCGGGCAGAACCCAATGCCAGGGACTGATGGTCAAGGCGTACAGATAGGTCCACCAGAGAACGACTAGGGCCGCTTCATAGCGGACCACCGGGTCGCGCAACTGCCCTTCGGATTTTTCCGGCTGCGTGACCAGCGCGGCCATGAACAGCACCTGTGGCAGAAAGGTGAATGCCAGGCCGAAGAACTCCAGATTCGAGTGCAAGGATTTGGCAAGGAAGAAAAAAGTGAATAACCCCACCAAGGTCGAGACCCAGCAGCCTCCCGCCCATAGTTGCCAGAATAGCCGTTCGCGGCCGGCGGTATTTTTTGCCCGAAACCAGAAGCAGGAACCGGAAAGCGCGGCGGCATACGTCATGGGGAGGGGAACCAGGAACACGGCAACCGGGCCCGGACGGAAAATAGCCAGACAAATGCCACCCACCGCCAGGGCGGCGCCGACGATAAACAACCACAGGTTTCTTCCGAAGCAGTCTGGGCGCAAGCTTCCCCTTCAACCGATTTTCGGATTGGCGGAAGAGAAGCGTCAATGCAACTTCCGTACCAGCGGCGGCAGCGCTGGATTCGTGTCGGGCATTTGGCCGGGTCCGCGCCGGCTTGCGCCGGCCCGCCCCTTTGCCATACTGCCCGCCTCTTTGCCATACTGCCGGCAATGTTCAGCGCCGCCGTACTCGACCATTTCGAACATCCGCGAAACGCGGGGGATCTGGCGGACGCGACAGTCGTCGTCGAGGTGTCGAATCCCGTCTGCGGCGATCTCCTTCGCTTGGCGGTTCGCCTGGAAGAGGGCCGCGTCGCCGCCGCCCGGTTCCGAACGCTCGGCTGCGTCACGTCGATTGCGTGCAGTTCGCTGTTGACCGAACTCGTGACGGGCCGGTCGTTGCAAGAGGTGGATGGGATTACGGCGGAGCGGATCGCCGAGCGGCTGGGCGGCCTCGAGCCGGCCACCCGTCACGCCGCCGATCTGGCGCGCGACGCCGTCGCGGCGCTGTTGTCCCGGGCCCGCTAGCCGGGCCCGCCGGCCGGGAAAAGGCGTTCGAAAGTCGCGCGGTCGTCGATGTCCAGCAGGATGCCCTCTTCGTCGATCGGAACTTCCGTCGCTTCCCCGGCATGCGCCCAGACGACCGCCCGCGCGCCGATGTCGTCCGAGGCCGCGCATAATTCCGGAAAAAAGCGGGCCGGGAAAATTACCGGATGGCCGCGCCGATTCCGGCATGTGGGAATCACGATCGAGCCGGGCAGTCGATCGAACGCCTCCATCATGATTTCGACCACCCGCCGGGTCACGAAGGGATGATCGACCAGCGCGAGCAGGATGCCCTCGGTTTCCACGCCGCTCAGGCTACCGATGGCCGCGCGAATCGAGGAAAGTTGCCCCTTCCGCCATTCCGGATTCACCACCCAATCGCCCGGGGCCAGTGCCACGCTTTGCCGGATCTGCTCCTCGTGCGCGCCAATCACCACGCGGCGCGCCCCCATCCGCGGATGCGCGGTGACTTCGATCAGATGTTCGAGGAAAGTGCCGCCGCGGAAGGGAAGCAGCGCCTTCGGAAAGCCCATGCGCCGGGATTCGCCCGCAGCCAGAATTGTAGTGGCCAGCATTGTCTCAATCCGAACGGCCGAACCTGCCCGGCGGAACTGCCATGCAACCTGTCATTCCGACCGGAGGGAAGGCGCGTTTTGCCGTCCTGGAGTGGAGGAATCTGCTTTTCGGCCTGGTGCTCCGTCTCAATCGGACACGGCGGGCGAAACCGCCTTCGAAGCCGTCTCGACTTTCTTGTGCGTCAGCCCGCTGGCGCCGCGCCGGATGGCAATCAATTCCGCGACGATGCTGACGGCAATCTCTTCCGGCGTCTGCGCCCCGATCTCCAGCCCCACGGGCGCATGCACCTTGGCGAGGCTTTCGGGCGAAATGCCCTCTTTTTCGAGCGCGCGATAAACCGCCAGCACCTTCCGTTTGCTACCGATCATGCCGATGTACCGGGCGGCCGTTTTCGCGGCCCATTTCAGCACGCGCATGTCGTCCTTGTGCCCGCGGGTGACGATGACCAGATAGGAGGAGGAGTTGGGAACAATCTTGTCGAAGGCTTCCTCGAAGCTCGTGAGGATTTCCGTGGCCATCGGAAAGCGCTCGCGATTGGCGAACGATTCGCGGTCGTCGATGACCGCGATCTCGAATCCCGCGTCATGGGCCGCGCGCGTCAGGGAAAGAGAAACGTGCCCGCCGCCGAAAATATAGAGCCGGGGCGAGGGAAGAATCGGCTCGACAAAGATTTCGAGCGTGCCGCCGCAAATCAATCCCGTGTCGTAGCTGGGGTCGTTGTTCAGGTGAAAGGTGAGTTTGCGCGGCTGCCCGGCCAGGATCACGTCCTTGGCCGCCGCCCACACGTCCGCTTCCACGCACCCGCCGCCGACCGTTCCGGCGATCGAGCCGTCGTCGCGAACGAGCATTCGCGAGCTTTCGAAGCTGGGAATCGATCCGTTGACGTGCACGACCGTGGCGAGGGCCGCGCGCCGCCCCTGGCTCCGCAACCTGACGATTTCCTCGAAAATATCCATGCGTTTGCAGACCCGCTTTGCGGCCGTTTCCCCGGCTCGCGGCGATCCCGGCTTGCCTATTTAAGCTATATCCGCGCGCTTGCGCCGTCAACGTGGGCCCTATGGGGTGCTGTTTGGATGCAGCCTTCAGATGGCGAACTCACGCTTCATGCCGGGCACCGAAATCGAAGGAGGGCACGCGGACCGGATTCGCGTGGCGGCTTCCGGCAGCATGCCGGGGCCTCAACAGAGGTGGGCTTCCTCGAACATCCCGAATACCATTTATGCGCGATTGGGGGCTGCAGGAAGGGAGGCCTCGGTCCAGTCGGGAAGGTTCTCGTACATCTCCTGCCACGTGTGGTGCGCCCGCAGCGCGGCGACCACGACCGGCAGCGGATCAGACAATATCTCGGGGAAATCGTATTCTTCCCCGACCTGGGCGTGGAATGCCAACTGTTCCACGGGGGGCGTGAATTGGGCATTGATGCCGGCCCGGTTGCCTCGGCTATCCACGCGGTACCAACCAAATTCGGGCAAGTAGACGGCATTTAGGCCGTGCAGGCAGCGCGGGGCCCTGATGTTCCCCTCATTCGTGAGGCGCTGATAGCAAAGCCCGGCCGGAATACCATTGGCCCTCAGCAGAGCGGCCAGCAGATGGCTCTTCGCATAACACCAGCCTGTTCCCTCCGCCAGCACCTGGGACGCGCGGCAGGTAACCGGACTGCGTTGGAAGTCGCCGCTATGCTGAATCTCGTCACGAACAAACTCAAAACAGCGGCCGGCAATTTCATCCGTCTGCCGAAGACCTCTCGAGAGCCCGCTTGCCTTCGCCGAAACCAGTGGATGGTTCCAGTCGATAATTTCTGTGGCCCTGAGGAACAAATGCATTGCCGCCCCTTTTTCGGGATTCTACGTCGGTAACGTACAAAGTGTAGGAATATAGCGAGGCTTGCATGCTTATGCGTGTTCTGTGAAAGCCCGTTGATCGCTATGGTCTTCCCCTTGACAGCAAGGTAACGGTCCGGGCGGCTAATGCAGGTAGGTGTTTTGGAGATACTCGACGGTTTGCAGCTCGAGATCGGAATAGCTCAGCTGCAAGGCCCTGTCGAGAGCCATTTGAGCGGAATCTTCCTGCTTCAGCCGGATGAAGATCCGCTCGATGCCATACATGCCCGAATTCGCAATGATCGACTCCACGGCGGCCAGGGACCAGGCATAGGCGTAGACCGCAATGGGCGTGGGGAAATGCATCCACGAGCCTTCCAGAAGCCGGAACGGAATGTACTTCTTCTTCTGATACAAAGTGACGAGTAATTGGGCGTCGTTGGCGCTGGTGCGGCCCTCGAAATATTGCGCCAGCCCCTCGTTCAGCCACGTGGGGCAGCGCCCGTCGGTCATCTGGCGAACGAAACTGTGCGTCAGCTCGTGCCGGAGTTCGCGAGCCAGCGTGGGAGTGACGCTGGTCAAGCCCTGGACGGGAATGCGGATGCGGCCGTCGTTGATGGCGCCCGACCAGCTCGGCGCGCGCGTGACGTCGCGGAATGTCTGGTCGGTGTACAGGATCACGGCGATGGGCTGCGCCGGGGTGAATTGCAGGGCGGCCTGGAGGGTTTCGAAATCGCCTTCGAGGGCGTTCAGGATATCCTCGGCCAATTCGGGCGTGGCGTCGCCTTCGTACCGGAGAATGAAATGGCTGTTTTCGCTTTGCTGGAAATCGCGCTCGGTTTGCTGGTCCTGCCGGACTTTGGCGAGCAGCGCCGCCGCCTCGGGATTCGGCTTCAGGCGTTGCGCCTTTTGCAATTCAGCGACCGCATTGTTCAGCCGGTTCAGGCCGTAATCGCTCCAGCCCAACAGCTCGGCCACGGCCGCCGAGCGCGGATCGATCTTCTGCGCCCGTTCGAGGAATTGGCTGGCCGGGTCGTACTCGCTGCGCAACAGGTGAACGTAGGCCAGACCCATCAAGCCGCTAAACAGGATTTGGGGATTCTGCGCGGCCAGTTTCACCGCCGAGCGGAATTCGCCGATGGCATCGTCCCGGTCGCTTTCGGATAAATCGAACTGCGCGGCCGCGATATGAGCCAGCGCCGCCCGGTCCATCGCCCCCGGCCGCCCGCTTTGCGCTTCGCGGTCGAGCTCCTCCATCTTTAGCGTATCGACTTCATCGTCGTGCACGACCAGATTCCGGATCTGGTCGTACGGGCCGGCATCCCGGCTGGCGGGAGAGGAAAGCGAAAGATGAATGGCCGGTGGCGGCTGGGGGGCGCCCGCGCCGGGTTCGCCGGCAAATTCCCCTGAAGAGGCCGGCCCCGGGGGCTCGCGTCTCGGTTGCGCCACGTTCAGCGAGCCGCAATCGACGTAGCCGAGGTCGGCGCTTTGGCCCGGCAACCGGACGCCGCACCAGTCGCCCGTGCTGCCGGCGATCTGAAAATCCATGAACAAGGCTTCGCCCTTTTTCAGGGTTTGCACCACCGGGCTCGAGCCGTCCATCTGGGAATGAACGGCGACCGTGTCGCTTTTCACCGTCGCGTTTGTTTTGGGAGCCGGGTTTTGCGCGAGACAGGGCAGGGAACAGAACCCGAGCGCCACTGCCGCCGCGGCGAGGATTCCGGACCGGAGAATATTCCGGAAGCTGACAGGGGCCAATTGGCGCTTCCATTCCATTTTTGCTGACATTTTATCCGGTTGGCGCGCCGGGAAACAGATGGAAGCGATCAATGCGGCAACACCTGGGGCGCTTCCACCAGCGCCTCGTAAATCCGGACCACCTCCCGGCAGTGCTCCGCGATCGCTTCCGGGAATCGGCCGGCCTCCGGAACACCCCACTCGCCAAGCAGAAGCGCGACCCGCTCGTTGGTTGTCGGGTCGAGCGGATGGTCGAACGCGTGGCCGGCGACCAGGCGGAGGGCGTGATTGACGCTGTGAAATAACGTGGCTGCGGCGGAGAGGCCGCAGGCCGATGAGGCGTCGAGCGCTCCGGCGGCCTGTAGGGCGGCAATCCGGCCGAGCAGGTTTTTCCCGCCCGTTTCCACCCCGCTGGCGACCGTCCGGAAGCCGAGGGCGTATTCGAGGTCGTGATAGCCGCCCGAGGCGATTTTCAATCCGGCGCGGCCGCGGCGAGCGCGCCGCTCCTGCGCGAGCAGTTCACGCATGTGGGCCAGCTCCGCTCGCAGCCGCGCCGGCCCGTCGCCGGTGGCATAGCGCGCGCGCAGCGCCCGGCGGATGCGCGCCATGACCGTTTCTCCCAGCGCGCGGTTGCCGGCCAGGGGACGGCCTTTATTGAAGCTGATGGCCTCCCATCCGCTCGCCTCTTCGGCGCAATACTTCTCCATATAGGAAGCCGGCTGAACGATTTCCCCTTCGACGCCGCGGGGCCGCAGGCGAGTGTCCACCGGATAGAGCAATCCCTGGCGGGTGTGGCTGCTGATCGCGTTCACCAAGCGTTCGGCGAGTTTGCGCCAGACGCCGCGCTCTTCGGCGCTCAATCGTTCGTCCACGACGAATACGAGGTCGACGTCGGAGCCAAGATCCATTTCCCGCACGCCAAGACGGCCGAAGGCGAGAACTGTGAACGGCGCATTGCCGATCGCGATGCCGGGCGCCAGCTCCCGCGCCAGGCGCGCGAGGGCTTGTTCCAGCACCTGCTCGGCGAGCCGGGTAAGCGCCTCAAAGGTGTCCCAGGGCCGGCTGACCCCCGTTGCCGACCGCGTAACCCAGAGCAACATCGCTTGCCGCTGCGCTACGCGAAGATCGTCCAGGCTGCTCGCGGAAGAACCCGCGTTTCGACGGGCGTCTTGAAAGGCGCGCTCAATTCGTCTGGGATCGGGGTCGGCGACGATTTCGACCTCTTCCGGATGACGGGCGAGCATGGCCGCGGCCAGATCGCTTCGCGCGACGAGCCGGCCCGCCGCGCCGACCCACTCGGGATGGAGGTCGAGCTTGGCCAGAAGCTCGGGATCGAGCGTGGCGGCGCCGAGAAATTGGCTCAGGGTTCGCCGCGCGCCGGCCCCCGCGCTTCGTCCCTCCTCGATGGCGGCCCGGGCGAAGGCGGTGTGCTCGCCGGGAAGCTGGCCGAGGAACAGGCCGGATTCTTCCATGCTGGCGCGAGAGATGCCGGAGGGTATTTCGCGGGGAAAATTCTCGCGGCGCTCGAGAATCCTCACGTAGATTTCGCGGACTTCGGAAAAATGCCGTTCGAGCTGCTCGATCATTTGCTGTCCGGCCGTGCGGCCGGGCGCGGGCTCGATGCCGAGGCAGCGAGCCACGCGGTCCAGTTCCGCCGGACCCGGCGGCAGGGAGTGGACTTGCAGGCCGTCGCGAAGCTGGAGCCGATGCTCGACCTGTCGGAAAAACTGATAGGCGCTGCCCAGGCGAAAGAATTCCTGGCCGCTCAGATGTCCCTTGTCGTGCAGGCGCTGCAGCGCCACCAGGGTCGAGCCGGTGGCCGCGGCGGCCAGCCAGGTATCGGTGCCGCCGTAAATCCGCTGGAGGCATTGCGCGAGGAATTCGATGTCGCGGATTCCGCCAGGCGAAAGCTTCACGTTTCTGGCGGCCGGCGAGGCGGAACGGCGGCGAAGCTCGCGTTCCATTTCCCGGCGGACTTCCAGGGCGGAAGTCAAAGCCTGCTCGCGCGATTCCACATGGAAGATGAGAGGGTGAACCTGGCGCAGAAAGTGCCGGCCCAGTTCCGCGTTGCCGGCCGACGGGCGCGCCTTGATCAGCATTTGCAGTTCCCACTGCCGCGCCCGGGTGCGGTAGTAGTGAAGGGCGGAGGGCAGGCACACGGCGATGTCGCCGCGGCTTCCCTCGGGCCGCAAGCGGAGATCGACGCGGAATACCGCGCCTTCGGCGGAGGGGTTGCTGATGATTTTGAAGGCGGCCGATGCGAGACGCGAAAAATATTCGGCGTTGGGAACCGCGTCGGCCTCGCCCCCGGCGGTCTGGCCTTCCTCTTCGTAGAGAAACAGCAGATCGATGTCGGAGCTGTAGTTCAGCTCCTGCCCGCCGAGCTTGCCGAGCGACAACACCACGAAGCGCGAGCGCCGGACGCGCCCGGCGGCGTCGGTGAACTGGGGTGGCCCGTACAGGCGGGTCAGCCTCTGCTCGGAAGTCACCAGCGCGGCCTCGAGCAGGACGTCGGCCAGATGGGACAGCTCGAGCGTCGTTTCGGCCAGCGTTCCCAGGCCAAGCACGTCGCGCAACATGATGCGCAGGTATTCGTGGCGTTTGAATCGCGCCAGCAGGACCGAAGGGGAGATGTCGAATTTCGAGGCCCAGAACCGCGCCAGCTCTTCCCGCAGGTCCTCGGGGGAATGCAGCCGGGCCAGCCGGTCGCGGCCGGCGCGCCCGGCCGGGCGGTGCAGCCAGAGGATCAGGTCCGGTTGTTGAATGAGCGTTTCGGAAAGGAATCGCGAATGGCTGAAGATGAGCAGGAGATAGTGCATCGCCGCCGGCTGGGCGTCGATGTACGCCAAAAGCGGCGGCGTCAATTCCCGCAAGTAGCGCTCGAAATCGTTCAGCGCTTCGTCGGGGTCGGGCACTTGACCGAGCAGCGTGGCGAGGCGAGCCCATGCCCCGGGCGGAAGACGGCCTTCGACCAGACGGAGATTGGTTTCCGCGCGCTCGGGGTCGCCAAAGGCGGTGCTGGAGAAGGCGGCTTCCATCGGTGCAGTCTAGTGTACCGCCGCGCGGCCTGAGGGCTTCGGCTCTCCGCAGTAACCAATTGGCACGAGGTGTCCACGGGACAGCTTCCGCTCGGGTGACTTGTGGCGTAGGTTTTTTCTTTGACGGGGGACCAGAATGGGCAGGTTGACAGCCTTCTTCGCTTTGCTGTTCCTGGCATGGCCGGTTGCGGCGCAGGACTTGCCGGCCCGGCCCCGGACCGCTGCCGTACGTTCGGTGACGACCAACAATTTTGGCGTCACAGTCTCCGATCCCTATCGCTACATGGAAAATCTGGGCGATCCGGCGGTGACGGCCTGGATCAACGGGCAGGGACGCTATGCCCGCTCGTTGCTGGACAGCATTCCCGGCCGGATGGACATCCTGGCCGAGCTGAAGGCGATCGAGAAGGCCGAGCCGGCGAAAATCGGGCGCGTCGTGGTGATGCCGGGCCATCGCTATTTTTACTTGAGGCAGGAGACGGGAAAGGGTTTCTACAATCTGTATCGCCGCGATGGCCTGTCCGGCAAACAGGTCCTTTTGGTCGATCCCAACCAGGGCCGGCTTGACGGCGCTGCCGATTTGACGATTGCCTCCTTTTCACCGTCTTTCGATGGCAGCTACCTTGCCTATGCCGTTTCCGCCGCCGGGACCGGGAACCTCACCCTGCGCGTGCTGAATGCCGACACGGGCAAAACAGTTGCCGACACAATCGCAGGCGTAGAACGGCCCGCCGTCGCTTGGCTGCCGGACGGTCATTCCTTCCTGTATGTCCGCCGCGAAAAGGCAAAACCGGGAAGCACCGGCGAATCGGCCGGCGAAGGCAGCCGGGTCTATCTGCACCGCCTGGGCGCCGATTTTGCGAGCGATACGGCCGTATTTGGCGCGGCTATGGCGCCAGGGCCGAAGGCTGCTGCCGGCGACGTTGTTTCGGTTGAAACCGCTCCTGGCTCGAGCTATGCGGTTGTCGCCCGGAAAGAGGCCGGCAACGGCTCCTTGCGCCTGTACGCGGCGCCGCTGGCGAAAATGGGGAAAGCGCCCGTCCAGTGGATACGAATTGGGAACGACGATGTGACCATCGTTGACTACCGGCTGCGCGGCAATGAGCTGTTTCTGCTCGTCGACGGCTTGAATGGGCCCTTGATCTCGATGGTCTCGTTGCAAAATCCGGCTGTAAACGGCTGGGGCATGATGTTGCAGCTCTCTCCCGAAGAAAACATCACGGGCATGCAGGCCGCGGCGGACGCCCTCTACCTGACCTTGGTCAGCGGCGGCAACCAGTCGCTGGTTCGCCTTCCCTACAATCCATCGGCCGAAATTCTCAAGGAAGGGCTTCCGTTCCGGGCAGGCGTCAGGCTCTACGACGAGGACCCTCGCGTGGATGGGGCACTGGTGACGCTGTCCTCATGGACGCGGGCGCCGGCGATCTATCGCTATAAACCTGGGAGCGATAAGGTGGAGCGGACCGGCCTTTGGCCTTCGGGCCCTTACGACGATCCGAGCGAAATTGCCTCGGCCAGCGTGACCGCGCTGGGCTCGGACGGCACGCTGGTGCCTTTGACCATCCTGTACAAGAAAGGCACCCAGGCCGACGGAACCCATCCCACGCTGCTGGTTGGCTACGGCGCTTTTTCCTACACCCGGTTTGCCGTGTTTCACCCGAGCTGGCTCGTCTGGCTCGACCGTGGAGGCATACTGGCCTTCGCCCGCCCCGCTTTGCCCACACGCTTTCAGGACTTTCTCACTTGCGCGCGGTACCTGATCGATCAGGGGTACACGACGCCCGAGCGCTTGGCGGCGATTGGCGGCCGCGCCGGCGCGATCCTGGTCGGGCGCGCCATGACCACAAATCCTGAGCTGTTTCGAGCCGTGGTAATCCAATCGGGCTTGCTGGACACGCTGCGCCCCGAGAATACTTCGAGCGGCGTGTCGGACGGCCGGGTATGGGGAAATACGAAGACGCTGAAAGGGTTCCGCGGCCTGGAATCGCTCAGCTCCTACAATCACGTTGAGCCAAACGTCCGTTATCCGGCCGTACTGCTGGAGACCGGGATGAATGACCCGCGGGTTCCCGCATGGCAATCGGCGAAAATGGCCGCGCGGCTCGATGCGGATTCGACCAGCGGCCTGCCGGTCCTTCTAAACGTCCAGAACGGCCCGGGCCAGGCGTTCGAGGCCGGGCTGGCGCGGAAACGCGATCTTTTTGCCGACGAGACCAGCTTCCTGCTGTGGCAGCTGGGCGCGCCCGGTTTCCAGCCACAGCAACCGGCTGCCGCCACTGCGGCCCGGTAGGACTTTTTCGCCGGTCCGTTCCCCAGACCTGAGTTATTGCCACTTGCGTGAGGGTAACACTCTCATCGGCTCGCCAGTGAAAACCTACACTTCGAACAGCGCTGGGGTATATGATGCGGCGTTGCTAAGCAGGTTTGGAGGCCCTCGGTCTTCCGTGAGCGGGAGCTTGGTTGCCTATGAGGATCGAAACCGTCAGAATCCAAAACTTTCGGTGCTTTGAGGACGAGAGCGTCACTTTCAATAATTATACTTGCCTTGTCGGGGCCAACGGCAGCGGCAAGTCGACCGTCCTAACAGCGCTGCGCGTTTTCTTTAGGGACGCGGCCCACTCGCCAACGGACCTTGTGAACCTGCAGGAGCAGGACTTTCACGGAGGAAAACCCTCGCACGGCGAGGAGGTTGTGATAACAGTGACGTTCTCTGGACTCGATTCCGAGGCCAGCGAAGATTTCAAGCACTACGTAAGGCAGGAGAAGCTTTTTGTATCGGCTGTCGCTAGGTGGGACGCCGGCGCCCGCACCGCAGAGGTGAAGCAATACGGACAGAGGATGATGATGAAGGCGTTTGCTGGCTTCTTTAGGGCTGCAGACGATGGGAAGAGGGTCGCTGAGCTCAAGGCCCTGTACGCGCAACTCCAGGATTTCCATAAAGAATTACCGGCCGCAACATCGAAACAGGAGATGCTCGACGCCCTGCGTGCGCACGAGTCGATCCATCCAGAACTATGCGATCTCGAGCGGAGCGAAGACCAATTTTACGGCTTCACCAAGGGAGCAAATCTGCTCAGGAAACATCTTGAGTGGGCGTTTGTTCCTGCGGTTAAGGATGCCGCGGAAGAGCAACTCGAGGCCAAGAGGACGGCACTCGGGCTGCTTCTTGATCGCACGGTACGGTCAAAAATGTCGTTCTCGGACGACCTCAAAAAGCTTCGGGAAGAGGCCGAGGAGAAGTATGCCCAGATTCTAGGGGGCAAGCAAGGCGCCCTCAGTGACCTGTCGTCCGCGCTCACCAAGAGGCTGCGGGAGTGGGCGCACCCAGACGCCGGGCTCGCACTGAACTGGCGAAGCGATCCCTCGAAGAACATCTCCATCCAGGAGCCCCAGGCCGAAGTGTCAGCACTTGACGGAAGTCTGCAGTTGGCCATATCCCGGATGGGACACGGCCTGCAGCGCTCCTTCCTGCTTGCCCTGCTCCAAGAGCTCTCCGGGTGCCCGAGCTCTGGAAAGCCGAAGCTCCTCCTGGCGTGCGAGGAGCCCGAGCTCTACCAGCATCCGCCGCAGGCGCGGCACTTGTCGTCGGTGTTGCAGAACCTCAGCAGTTCAAACGCGCAAGTTATGGTTTGCACTCATAGTCCTCTCTTTGTCCAGGGACGGGGCTTTCCTGACGTCCGCCTGTTCAGACGGGCAGCCTTGGACGACCAGCCCAGCGTCCACAGCGTCACAATGGAGGATCTGGCGGGCGTCATCAGGGAGGCCCGTGGGGAGGGGAGTCCCGGCCCGACTGCGCTCGAGCATAAGATCCAGCAGATCCTTCAGCCGCGCGTCAACGAGATGTTCTTCACCCCAGTGCTCATACTGGTCGAAGGGGACGAGGACCTTGCGTACGTCGAAACGTACCTGGCGCTCAGCGGGTGCTACGACGATTTCCGGCGCCTCGGTTGCCACGTCGTCCCTACCAGCGGCAAAGGGAGCATGGTGTACGCCCTGGGGATAGCTAGACAGATGGACATACCCACCTTCCTCGTATTTGACGCGGATGGAGATAAGGCTAGCGAGTCTGAGCAACCGAAGCATGAGCGTGACAATCTAGCGCTGCTCAGGCTTGCAGGCGTCGAGAAACCACAGGCATTTCCGCCGAGCATTTTCTCAACGCGGACACTTATCATGTGGCCGAAACAGATCGGCCGGGCGGTTCGAGAGGATGTTGGAGAAGCTGAGTGGGAAAGGTGTGAAACTGTCGTTCGAGATAGGCATCGGCTTTACGACTTGGAGAAGTCCCGGAAAAGCGCGCTGTACATTGGAATGACCCTGACCGTTCTTTACGAGGGGGGCGGCCGCTGCAAGCCCCTGGAGTTCCTCTGCAAGCAGATCATTTCCTTTGCCCAGGGTGAGCGCTCGACAGGCTACGGGCCACCGGCGGCATCGGCGCCCGACATCCAGCCGCCGACCACCCCTGTAGCGCAGTAGCGCGGAGGCCAGGCTCGATTTCCGAGTCTGGCCGCCTGATCCCCAGTTTCCAGGCGTTGACAGCTCGCCCGGTTTGGGCCGCGACCCTGCTTGCCCCTGCCCGTCGCCGCACAGAGGCGATGGGCGCAGTGTCCGTCCCGGGATTTCCTCCCGGTTGGGGGTGTGCTAGCTGGATCTGTCTGGGCGATCCGGCCTCACTTGCCGCTGAAGACGTACGCGGTTCCCTGGCTCGTGCCGGTGCCTGGCGCGCCGGCGAAAACCCACGAATTCCCGGTGGCCAGACCGACCGCCGCGGCGACGCCAAAGTTGGCCGGGCTGGTTTGCGCGGATTTGCTGAACTGGAATGTATCCGTTTGGGTCTCGTTGCCCCAGGGGAGGGTCGTCTTGCCCCTGGACGGCTGGTCGAACTGATACATCGTTCCCTGGGAGTAGGAACCGGTGCTGGCCGGCGGTGCGCCGGGTGCGCCGGCGACGATCGTGCTCCCATCGGCGCTGATCGCCACGGATTGGCCAAGGAAATTTCCGCTGGTTGCCCCCGAGGCAGTGAGTGCGACAACTTGACTCCAGCTAGAGGCTGTGAAGACGTACGCCGCGCCCTGGCTCGAGCTGGCGCCTGGAGCGCCCACAACGGCCGTCGTGCCGCTGGTCGCCACCGAGGTGCCGAAGTAGTCGCCTGCTGCTCCGCCCGTGGCCGCGAGTTCGGCCGCCTGGCTCCAACTCGTACCTGAGGGTGTGAAGACGTACGCCGCGCCCTGGTCGGCGTTGGAACCGACGGTGTGGCTGGGCGAGCCGACGACGGCCGTCGCGCTGCGAATGGCCACCGAAACGCCGAAGTCGCTGTACGCCGTCGCGTCGGAGGCGGTGAGTTCGGCCGCCTGGCTCCAGCTCCCGCTCGGGGCTGTGAAAATATACGCGGCACCCGCTTGCGTATCCTCGGCCGTACCGACCGTGACCGTGTGGTATTCGGCGCCAACGATGACGGTGGTGCCGGTGGCGTCCATTCCTACCGAGATGCCGAACATGTCGTTCGCCACGCCGTCCGAGGCCGTGAGCGTGATGTTCTGAGACTCGCTGGCTACCGAACTCCAGCCGCCCGTGGGTTCATGGAACACGTAGGCCGCACCCAGGCCGGCATTGTCGCTGGGCGCGCCGACGACGATCGTGCTGCCGTCGCTGCTAATCGCCACGGATTCGCCAAGATTGGCGGACTGCTGCGGCGTGAAGGCGGAGAGCCTGACGGATTGAACCGGTGTGGCGCTCCATCCGCTTGCCGGTTCGAGGAATACGTACGCCGCTCCCGCGCTGGTGACGCCCGAGATAGTCGTATTGGGCGCGCCAACCACCATTACGGTGCCGTCGGCGCTGCTCGCCGCCGAATAGCCGATCTCGACCCCGTTCGCGGCGGTAAGCGTAGCGGTCGGCCCGAGGACCCTTCCTCTGGAATAGCCGGCCATGGGGAACGCCAGCGCCGCTGCGGCCAATATCCCGCAGCGAGTCGCATACCAAAGCCAGTTTCGTCTCGCTCCTGCGCTCATTGGCAAATCTCCTTTTCCCTTCTCGGGGGAATGCTTCTAGCAAATTGGGAAACCTAATCCATCCCGTTTCGGCCGGCTGCGCGGGCCGGGTCTTTTACCAGGTGCCGGTGCAAGATTTTCGCGGTCCGGCATCGATTCCCTGTGGCAGCGCGCGATTGCCCGGCGCTGCCGGGATTGTATTCCAGCAGGCTCGGCGGTTAATAAAAGTACCTTATGGACACTTAACGAATGAGAAAGCCCCACGAAAGTGGGGGTGTGGTACTGGGTACAAGAGAATCGTTCGGTCCGCCTCGCGACGCGGAACGTCGGGCCGGGAAGATTCAAAATGCGGCCGCCGTGAAATGGTTCCTATCGCTGGGCGATCTCGATCAGAGGATTCGTCGAGTTCGCCAGGCCTGTCGACAGGATGATGATTTTGGAGGACGAGACGATGTACATGATGGCGCCGGCGGGAGAGATCGATACGCGCCCGGTCGAGGCAACGCTATAGGTTTCGGTCAACTCGCTGGCTGTCGCCGTACCGGCGTTGCTCGAGTCGATCGTCCCGGTCAGGTTCTGAATGGCATCGAAGGTGATCAGGCCGGATGAAACGGTGGGCGGCTGAGCGCCGGGCGGCGGCGAAACCAGCGGAAGCGAGGCGACGAAGAAGGAGCCAATGAGGGAAGAGGCGCTGAAGGGCCCTGTGGCCTGCGGCTCGAATGTCCCGAAACTGGGGGTTGCGCCCGTGCCCTCGATGAAGGCCTCATTGGGCGCGATCATATAGCCAACCATCGGCTGCATGGTTTGAGGTGCGATTGTGAAACGGCCATTGCCGGGGGAAGTGAAGCTCAGGGCTTCGGTGTCGGATTGCGCGCTGAGGTTGCCTCCCTGGTCGACATCGAGGGCAGTGCTGGCGCTGCCGGTGCCGGCCGAGGTGAGCAGGCCGACTTCGGCCTCGGGCGCGGGTGCCGAAGTGGCGGATTGGGACTGGAGCACCATGGTGGCGTTGATGGAGGCATTCGAATAGGGTCCGCCGGTCTGTTGCTCCACGATCCCGGTACGGACGGCGCCCGTCGTTGTGTCGTAGGCCATCGCATACCATTCGGTTTTGGAAATCACATAGAAAACGAAGTTGGCCTGGGGGACGCCGGATGTGCCGGATGTAATCGTTCCGCGGCCGCTGGTGTCCACGGCCAGAGTTCCGGCGAAGGAAACGTTCGAGGACAACGTTCCCCCGTCGTTTTCATCCAGCAGCCCGCTGCTGAGCGCTCCGGAGGAAATGCTGGCGCTGCCGACCACCACATCGGGATTCCCGCTGGCATCCCATCCGGAAAAGCCGAAGGCGTAGCCTCCCACCAGCACCGCCGAGGAAAACCCGGAAGAGTTTTGCAGGGCGAACGAACCGGTGAAGTTGTCTCCGCTGGTGTCGGTCTCGATGATCGCGCCACCTGTCGAAGCGCCGGTGATCGAGCTTTGCGCGCTGAGGGCCAGATCGAACGTGAATGTGTTGCCCTTGGCGTCGGTGTAGGAGAGCACCCCGCGGCCATCGGCGCCGATCGTGTAGGAGCCCGACGTGATGGCGACGTTCCCGACGTGTAAGGCCGTGGTGGCGCCGACCAGATCCTCGCTGCCGGTAGTGACGGCGCCGCTGCCGTCGGCGGTGAAGCTGCCGACGACCCCGCCATCGTGGCCGCCGAGCGAGAAGGCATATTGGCCTTTCAGAAGCGAGTCGGCGGTGGTCGCGGAGATCGTGATCGAGAGAGGTTGCGTGGCGATGTCGGCGGGCGTGTTCGAATCGGTTGCCTGCACGGTAAAGCTGCTCGTGCCGGCGGCAGCCGGGCCGGAAATCACGCCGGTACTTGTATCGAGCGTAGCCCAGCCGGGCAGGGAACCGTTCACGATAGACCACGTGACCGGACCGACCCCGCCGCTCGTTTGCAGGGTGGTGCTGTAGGCGATGCCCTGGGTTCCGTCGGGCAGGGCGGTGGTAGAGACCGAGAAAGAGGTGGTGTTCACGATGATGCTAAGCGCTTGCGGAACCGTGACCGGCGTGGGCCCCTCGGAATCGGTCACCTGGACCGTAAAGTTCGACGTACCGGTTGCCGCGGGCGTGCCGCTGATGACGCCGCTCGGGCTCAAAGATAGTCCGCCCGGCAAGACTCCCGAATAACCCCAGTTGTAGGGAGCGACGCCGCCCGCCGCTTGCAGCGTAACGCTGTAAGGCACGCCTTTGGCCGCGGTGGGGAGCGATGTGGTCGCAACCGTCAGGGATGGAGGCGGCGCAATGGACATGCTGATCGTGGCGCTGTAAGAAAGGCCGACGGCATCAGTTACGCTGAATGTCGGGGTGTAGGTTCCGGGAGCCGTCGGGATTCCCGTGACAACGCCGGCGCCGGGGTTGAGGCTCAATCCGGGCGGGAGCCCGGCGGCGATGACGCCCCAGGTGTACGGCGCAGTGCCGCCGGTTTCGCTGAGCGCCTCGCCATTACAGGTGACGCCTGACGAAGTGGATGTCTGGCCATAACAGGTGCCGGCCGTGCCCGCGGGCAGCGACGTCGTCGTGATGGTCGGCGGGGGATTGACCTGGATGGCGGTGGAGGTCATGACGCTGGTGTTGGCGACGGAAGTAGCCGTTATGGTTGCTTTCTGGGTACCGGTAACGCTGGAGGGCGCAACATAGGTGACCGAAGTGGGTGTTGCGTTGGAGAGCGACCCCAAGCCGCTCAGGCTCCACGTCACACCCTTGTTCGACGAGTCGTTGACGATGGTGGCCTTGACGGTAACGACCTGGCCCTGGTCAATCGTCGGCGCCGGCGAAGTGGAGAGGTTGACGATGAGGCCAAAGTTTGTGCCGCCGCCGCATCCGGTCATGCAGACCGCAAGCAGGAGGGTGGCAATTCCAAACACGGGAAGCGTGGTTTTACGCACGAGTCGGCTCCAAAACCCGAAATTCAATGCATTTGGCAATTGCGCCGCCGGTACAGCCCCGTCGCCGGGCTTCTTCCGCACCATTTGAGCGCACCGTGCATTCTATCAGGTATTTCCTGGAGATCGTTTCAGGGCCCCCGCGGTTCCGCAGAAAAACAGGGGAGCAATTCCAGACTGGCGAGAAAAAACCGGCGGGGGCGAACGGTCCGCCCCCGCCGGCTGACAGGCGATGGTTCGACGGTTAGATGTCGTAATACAGCTGAAATTCGTAAGGATGAGGCCTCATGCGGACGGCGGTCACCTCATTTTTCATCTTGTAGTCGATCCACAATTGGATGATGTCTTCGGTAAATACATCACCCTTCAGCAGGAAATCGTGGTCTTTTTCGAGCGCCTCCAGAGCCGCCTCCAGCGATCCCGGCAGCGAGGGAACGCTTTTCAGCTCCTCGGGCGAGAGATCGTAGATGTCCTTATCGAGCGGTTCTCCGGGGTTGATTTTGTTCTCGATCCCGTCGATCCCCGCCATAAGCATGGCGGCAAAGGCGAGATAGGGGTTCGACGAGGGGTCGGGCGGACGGAACTCGGCCCGCTTCGCCTTGGGATTGGGCGAATACATCGGTATGCGGACAGCCGCCGACCGGTTGCGACGCGAATAGGCCAGGTTCACAGGCGCTTCGAAACCGGGGACGAGCCGCTTGTAGGAGTTGGTGGTTGGTGCGGCAAACGCCACAATCGCCGCCGCGTGCTTGAGCAGGCCGCCGATGTACCAGAGCGCCGTTTGGCTCAAACCGGCGTACTGATCGCCGGCGAAAGTGGGTTTCCCCTTGAGCCAGATCGACTGGTGTGTGTGCATGCCATTGCCGTTGTCCTGAAAGAGCGGCTTGGGCATGAAGGTGACGGTCTTGCCGTACTGATAGGCGACGTTCCGGGCCACATATTTGTAGAGCATCATGTTGTCGGCCGAGCGAAGCAGCGTATCGAACTTCATGTCGATTTCTGCCTGGCCGCCGGTGGCCACTTCGTGGTGATGGCACTCGATGTTCAGCCCACAGGCCTCCATTTTTTGGACCATTTCGGTGCGGAGGTCCTGGTAGTGGTCGGTGGGAGGAACCGGGAAATACCCTTCCTTGTAGCGCGGGCGATAGCCCAGGTTGTTGGTTTCGCGGCCGGAATTCCAGCGGCCCTCTTCAGCGTCGATGTGGTAGAACCCTTCGTTCTGCCTCTGATCGAAGTAGACGTTGTCGAAGATGAAGAATTCGGCCTCGGCGCCGAAATAGGCCTGGTCGCCGACGCCGCTGAAGCCCAGATAGGCTTCCGCCTTGCGGGCAATGAAACGCGCATCGCGGGCATAGGACTGGTGGGTGATCGGATCGACCACATCGCCGATCATGACGAGCGTCGGTACGTCCCGGAACGGATCCATGAAAGCGGAATTCGGGTCGGGAATCAGGAGCATGTCCGATTCGTGGATGGAGGCCCAACCGCGAATCGAGCTGCCGTCCATGCCGAAGCCGTCTTCGAATGCCTGTTCGTCGAGTTGATGAATGGGAAAACTGATGTGATGCCAAAGACCGGGCAGGTCGGTGAAGCGTAAATCCAACATCTTTGCTTCGTGCTTACGAGCGTATTCCAGAACGCCTTTTTGGTCCATTCCTCCTCCGGGGGGACGCGATTCCACTCAACTAATGATTAGTGGCCGAACATACCGAAATGGAATCTTCCCGTCAAGCGTCGGAGGGGCCTAAAAGCATGGAATTTTTTGCACGGTCGCATCAACAAAACAGCGATCGGGCGACGGCCCGGCGGTCGGCGGGATACGGACGCCGCCGGGTCAGTCGTAGTATTCGCGGCCCAGATGGGTGATCAGGCTTTCGCCCTTCATCCAGCGCAGCGTGTTCTTGAGCTTCATCAGCTGGATGAAAAGGTCGTGTTCGGGATAGAGCGTGGGCGCGCACATCGGCGATTTGAAATAGAAGCTCAGCCATTCCTGAATGCCGTGCAATCCGGCGCGCTGCGCCAGATCCAGGAACAGGGCGAGATCGAGCGCGAGAGGCGCGGCGAGCACCGAGTCGCGACAGAGAAAATCGACCTTGATCTGCATCGGGTAGCCGAGCCAGCCGAAGATGTCGATGTTGTCCCAGCCTTCCTTGTTGTCGCCGCGCGGCGGGTAATAGTTGATGCGGACCTTGTGGTAGATGTGGTTGTACAGTTCGCCGTAGAGGTGCGGCTGGAAGATGTATTCGAGCGAGCCAAGCTTGGATTCTTCCTTCGTCTTGAACGAGGCGGGATCGTCGAGCACCTCGCCATCCCGGTTGCCCAGGATATTGGTCGAAAACCACCCATTGACGCCGATCATCCGCGCCTTCAGGCCGGGAGCGATGATCGTTTTCATCAGCGTCTGGCCGGTCTTGAAGTCCTTGCCGGCGACGGGAACGCGGTTTTCCATGGCGAGCTGCTGCAGGGCCGGGATGTCGATGGTGAGATTCGGCGCGCCGTTGGCGAATGGGATGCCTTCCTTCAGCGCCGCCCAGGCATAGAGCATCGACGGGGCAATCGCCGGATGATTTTCTTTCATGGCCCGCTCGAAGCTCGCGATGTCGCGGTGCACCTTGTGCGGCTTCATGTATATCTCGGTGGACGCGCACCAGATCACCACCATGCGCGAGGCCTTCGATTTGCGGCGAAACGCGCGGATATCCTCGCGAATCTGTTCGGCGAGCGCGAATTTATTCCGGCCGCTCTTGACGTGCGGCCCGTCGAGCCGGCGAACGTAATCGCGCTGGAAGGCGCCCTTCATCGGGCGAATTTTTTGGAGAAACGGCCTGATCCGCTCCAGATGCGGCTGCTCGAGGACGCCCGCCTTGCGGGCCGCTTCGTAGGCGTTGTCCGGGAAAATATCCCAGGCGCCGAAGACCAGATTGTTCAGCTTGGCCAGTGGCACGAAATCGCGGATTTTCGGGGAGCGGCCCTCGGTCCGCTTTCCCAAACGGATGGTTCCGATCTCCGTCAACGATCCCACGCCCGGTGCCGCGCCGCGGCGTACCAATTCCACACCGCCGATGAAAGTCGTCGCGACGGCGCCCAACCCGACTGTCAAAATACCCAGCGTTCCGCTGGCCGGCGCGATTTTCGGCCGGGGCGGTGTCTGCTCTTTCTCCACCATGTCCCCCTCGCTATGTGTCAAAGGAAACTATCATGCGTGACCGACGCCGCTTTTGCAACGTCGGGCAGAGAAAAACGGCCACCCGCGGCCCGCGCCGATGGGTTTCGTTCTGCATTTTTCACTCGAAAAAAGCGGCAAAAGCATAGATTTTCAGCCATCCGTTTCTGTTGTGAAATACGGAGAAGGGTGCGCCGGTGAAGGGTTTATGGCATCCTCCAAAGTAGGGTCAAAAGCTTTACCGGCGCGACCGCTTTTCCGAAAGTAACAATTTGCAGTAGAGACGCAGGCCAATTGGACCATGGCTGAGAGCGCAAACCACGTTCCCTCCACCGCCGCTTCCGGCGCCGCACGTCAGCTCAGGGAATCCCGTTTGCTGGCCGAGGCCGTGCTGCTCGGCGTTATCGGCGCGCTGGCCTACACGCTGCTGGCTTCGATTGCCGCCTACGCGGTCAATGGACTTTTCGTCAGCTGGCAGCACCTGTTCGCCTTTCCCGCGAGTTCTTCCGGTGCGTACCAGCCGATTGCATGCCTATGGTTCGGGGTGCTGGGCGTCCTTGCCGCACTGGTGGCGACGCTTCTGCCGATGGTTTTCTACGGGCTGCGCGACGCCTTCCGCGAGCTGCCGATTCCGTCTACGTGGAAGCCGGCCCTGGGCGGATTGGGCGTCGGGCTTCTGGCCTGGAAGTTCCCGCAGATTTTGGGCGGGGGATTGCGCGAGCGGCAAAGGTGGGACACCTCGACCTGGTGGCCTTGCTCGATTCCGGAGTGTCACTCGAACTCTCCATGCGTCGCGAATTGAGCATCGGCATCCTGCCGCGGGGAAGCTCTCTGTGCGGGCAGCCCCTCCAAACCTTTGACGATTGGATGGTTCCGGAGCCGGTCGAGCTAGTCGCCATTTTGCGCAATGGAAAAGTGGTCCTGCCGGAGCCTGGAACCCTGCTGGCGGAGGCAGACCGCCTGCTGGTGCTCTCGGCGATCACGGCGCGCCGGAAAATCAGGGAGCAGTTGGCCGAGACCCGCAATGAAAGCGTCGGGGCGGCCGGCGTTCAGGGATAATCCCCGGAAAAGGATTTAGGCGCTTTTGCGGCGAGGGGTGCGGCGGGCGCCCGGTTTGGGGCGCAGCGCGCGCCTGAATTCGGCATAGGGCAGGGTATTCAGGACGTCCCGGCGCTCGATCCAGCCGCGCCGCGCCATGCCCACCCCGTACTTCATGTATTCGAGGTTCTTCGTGGTGTGCGCGTCGGTGGAAATCGTAATTTTGACGCCGCGCTCCTTGGCCATGCGCAAGTGGACGTCGTTCAGGTCGAGCCGGTCGGGATAGGCGTTGCATTCCATCGCCACGCCGTGCTTGCCGGCGGCGTCGAGAATTTTTTCCATATCGTAGGGGAAAGCCTCGCGACGCAGCAGAAGCCGCCCGGTGGGGTGGGCGATGATTTGCGTATACGGATTTTCGATGGCGGCGAGCAGGCGCTCGGTCATCGCGCCGCGCTCCATGTTCATGAAGGAGTGGACCGAGCAAACGACCACGTCGAGCTGCGCGAGCACCTCGTCGTCCAGATCAAGGCGGCCGTTTTTCAGAATATCGACTTCGCTCCCGGCCAGCAGATGAATCCCGTCGATTTTCCGGGCGGCGTCGGCGATCCGACGGATCTGCTCGACGGTGCGCTTTTCGTCGAGCCCGTTGGCGACGGTGACGGCTTTCGAATGGTCGGTGAGGGCGATGTACTGGTAGCCCAGCCGCGCAGCCGCCTGCGCCATTTCCTCGATCGTGTTGCGGCCGTCGCTGGCGACCGTATGCATTTGCAGGTCGCCCCGGATGTCGCCGAGCTCGACCAGTTCCGGCAGGCGCTTCTTTTCCGCCGCTTCGATTTCCCCGGTGTTTTCCCGCAGTTCCGGTTCGATGAACGCGAGGCCCAGCTTTTTGTAGATGGCCGCTTCGGTCTCGCTCGCCACCGGGCGCTCGCCTTCGAGCGTGGCCAGGGCGTATTCGTTCAGCGTGTACCCCATCTTGTTGGCGCGGCCGCGCAGGGTGACGTTGTGTTCCTTCGATCCCGTGAAATAGAGCAGAGCGGCGCCGCGGTGCCTGGTTTCGAGCAGACGAACGTCCACCTGCAGCCCGCTGTCCAGGCGGAAACTGATTTTATTTTCGCCGCGAGCCAGAAGCTGCTCGATCCCGGGAAATTCCAGGATATGATCGGCGAGCGACGCGGCCGCTGTCTCCCCCGCCCGGCCGCCCGGCAGGCTGACGAGCAGATCGAGATCGCCGATCGTCTCCTTCCGGCGCCGCAACGATCCGGCCACGTCGACCGAATCGACCGCGCGGCCGAGCTTCCGGATATGAGCGACGAGGGCCTGGGCGGTTTCGTCGGCCACGTGGATCAGAAAACGCCCGGCGGTCTTCTGAAGCGTTTCGGCGGCCCGCAAAATATTCTGCTCGCTTTTCTCGCCGAAGCCGGCCAGGGCGCGCAGCTTTCCTTCGCGAGCCAGACGGGCGACCTCTTCCACGGTGCCGGCGTGAAACCGCTTCCAGATGAGCGCGACCTTTTTCGGTCCGAGCGATTGCAGGTCGAGCAGGTGGAGAATGGTTTCGGGATATTTATTCAGCAGCTTGCGGCGGAGGCTGTAATCGCCGGTCTTGAGAATTTCCTGGATATGCCCGGCGAGGCCCTCGCCGATGCCGGGCAATTCCATCAGTTGTTTCGGATCGCCCGCCAGGTCCTCGACGCGCTCGGAGATGTTGGAGAGCAATTCGGCGGCCCGTTCGTAACTCCGGTAGCGGCCGACGGGAGCGCCGTCGATTTCCAGCAGTTGGGCGGTCTGGAGAAGGATGCGCGCGACTTCCCGGTTTTCCATGGCCGCATCTTATAGTGAGTCGGGGAAGGGGACAAGACACAGATGGGCGTCGCGGTCGCGGATGCAAGAGACGCGGCGCGGCCCGTCCGTGGAGCTACAGGTGGTGTTGGAATCTCAGGAAATTCGCATGACGTTGGCGGCCTGCGGACCCTTTTGTCCTTGCACGATGTCGAATTGGACGGCCTCGCCCTCCTGCAAGCTGCGATATCCGTCTCCGACGATCGCGCTATAGTGCACGAAGATATCGTTGCCGCCGTCCCGCCCGATGAATCCGTAACCCTTGGCGTTGTTGAACCACTTGACCTGACCGGTTACCCGCTCCTTTTCTCCCTCGCTCATCCTTCCGCTCCGCTCCCGATTTTGCGGAAAAGAGGCGGCCCACTCGCGACGGGGCCCCTCTTCCGTGAAAAACGCGGCAGAGTTTATCAAAGCGGAGGGAAGTGTCAAGATGCCGTGGACGATTTGGCGAGACGGCCGGAGCGAGGGGCGGCGAAACGGGCGTAGAACAGAATGCCGGCGATGCTTTTGCCGTCCCGGATAACGCCGCGGCGGATTTTGCGCTCGAGATCGGACAGGGCGAAAGCGCCGACGCGGAGTTTTTCGTCCGCTTCGGGCCGCGCCGTTCCCGCGCACAAATTTTTCACGAGATAGATCACCATGCGTTCGCTGACGAAACCGGGCGTGGGGAAAAACTCCGTGAGGCGGCGAAAGCGCCGGCCCGTGTATCCGGTTTCCTCGATGAGTTCGCGCGCGGCGGCAGCGGCGGGGCGCTCGCCGGGCTCGATTCCTCCGGCCACCAGTTCCCAAAGAAACTGGCCCATGGCATGACGGTATTGGCGAACCATCAGGATGCGGCCGTCATCGAGCACCGGAACGAGCACGATCGAGCCGCGATGGACGACAATGTCGCGCGACGCCACGACTCCTCCGGGCTCGCGCACCTGTTCGCGCTTCACGTCAAAGAGCGGGCCGTGATACACCAGGCGGCTTTTCATGACGCGGGCTTGCTGGCTGCGTTTGTCTTTCATCTGGTCTCCCCCATCGAGGCTTTGCGGCGGCCGGCGCAACCGCTCCGGGCGCCAAGAGTTTGAATTCGCCACTATAGTATGCAAACCCGGCCGGCGCGCGTGCGGGCCATGGGACATATGCGGCCGAGCCGATGATGAAACCCGCCCGGGCATTCCCGGCGGGGCCGCCGGTCTTGCGGGCCTGCACCGGGTTCCCTATACTTTTTGCGTGACTCCCACGCAGACCGCGCAGATCAACGCATTGATCGTCGACGATGAGAAGCCTGCCCGCGAGGAACTCGCCTATCTGCTCAAGAGTTTCGCGGAAATTCGCGTCATCGGCCAGGGCAGAAACGGGCTGGAAGCCGTCGCTCTGATCAAGGAACACGCCCCCGACCTGATTTTTCTGGACGTGCAGATGCCGGGCCTGGACGGCTTCGGGGTGCTGCGCAAGGTCGTGGAGCTGAAGCTGCCGGTTCCGCACGTGATTTTTGCCACCGCATTCGACAGCTACGCCGTGCACGCCTTCGAGGTGAACGCGGTCGACTACGTTCTCAAGCCGTTCGACCGGGATCGAATCGCCAAGGCGATCGAACGGGCGCGGCGGGTGATCGAAGGACCTTCCCCCTCCGCGCACCGGCTCGATGCGCTGCTCGAACAACTCGCGGCGCCCAAGCCGGCCCCGCCGGCCAAGCTTCTGCTGAAAGTCGCCGGCCGGCTTCTACTCGTTTCGGCCGACGATATCGTCTGCGCGGCGATTGACGAGGGAGTGATCTCGGTCTGCACGCGCGAGCTGGAAGGGGTGTCGAATTTCCGGACGATCGAGGATCTGCAAACCACGCTCGACTCGGATTCCTTCTGGCGCCCGCACCGCTCTCATCTGGTGAACATCAACCACATCAAGGAAGTGGTGCCCTGGTTCAAGTCGAGCTATATGCTTCGCATGGCCGACCGGCGCCAGAGCGAAGTGCCCGTCAGCCGCACGCAGACGCGGCGCCTGCGCGAACTGTTCAAACTGTAGCCCTCGGCCCTGTAGTCGTTGATCATGGCCCGCGGTTCCCCGGCCGCGAATTCCGCAAGACCTCGCAAGACCTCGGTTGTGCGCCGGCTTCTTCCTTCTTGTGTTCTACGATTTCGTTGCGACGATCGCCGGGGAGTGGGAGGCGATGTCGACGGTTTCAACGCCCGCGAACCCGGCCCCGGCAAGCCAGTTCCCATATTGAGACATCGTGTAGGTGTTGCCCTCGTCGGTGTGAAGCAGCATGTTCAGCGCGAAGAGAACCGGGAACGGCGGGCCGGTGCGCTCTTCGTTGGGGATCATGTCGATGATCGCCAGGCGTCCGGCGGGGCCGAGCGCGCGGTGGATTTGCGAAAAGAGGCGGCGCGTCCGGGTTTCGTTTTCCGCATGAACGATGTTTCCGAGGATCGCCAGATCGAATTTTCCCGCGGGATATTCGAAGTCTTGAAAATCGCCGGGAATGAATTCGTAGCGCTCGCTCATGGATTCGGCGGCCACGAACCGGCGGGTGGATTCGAGCACCTTGGGAAGGTCGAGCGCGACCACGCGCGCTTCCGGATCGGCCGCGGCCACGGCCAGGCTCCAGACCCCCGACCCGCAGCCGATGTCCAGCACGCGCAGTCCCGCTGTCGCGCCGGGCCGGACGATCTGCGCGGCCAGACGGCGCGCCGGTTCGCGGTTGGATATGTGCAGCGTGCGGATCAGGGTGGGGAAAAATGCCTCGGCCACTTCGTGCCGGTTGATCGAGCGGGGAGATGCGCCCAGGCGCACCGCTTCGGCCAGGTTTTTCCACGTGTCCCACATTTCGTCGCTTTCGAACATCGCGCCCATGTAGTCCGGGCTTTCCCGTACCAGATAGCGCTCGGCGTCCGCGGTCAGCTCGTAGGCCCCGTCGCGTTTGCCCAGCAGCTCGAAGGCGACCAGCGCGTTGAGCAGCATGCGCATGCCGCGCTCGGATGCCCCGGTGGCCGCGGCGATCTCCGTTGCCGATTGCTTGCCGGCGGCGATGGTGGAGAAGACGTTCAGCTGCAAGGAAGCCGACAAAACGCGTTCGGCTGCGAAAGAGAAATGCATCTGCTGGAAACGCTGCGGCCCCGGAAGGGGCCGGCTGGAACTGTGCGGAGCGGACATCCTGTCCTCCTCGGACAATGCGAATTCACCTGTCTCTATGGTAGCAGGCGAAGCGGTTCCCGTCCGGTTCCCGCCCGGTTCCCGATGGAGCGGCGGGTTGGGAGCGGCGCGCCGGGCGTGCTAGCATCGCTCAGAAATAGGGCTCGGAAACGGGGCTCGGAAATAGGGCTCGGCAATAACGGGCTCGGAAATAACGGCGTGACCCGGGCCATGTCCCGGGGAAAACAACGATGGATTTTGCGCTCAACGACCAGCAGAAACTCGTGCGGGACACCGCTCGCCAGTTCATGGAAACCGAGCTGCGCCCTCACCTGCGCCAATACGAGAGGGAAGAGCACTTTCCCGCCGAAGAGATGCGCCGGCTGGGGGAACTGGGTTTCTGCGGGATGCTGATTCCCGAGGAATGGGGCGGTGTGGGTGCCGACACCGTCAGTTATGTCGCGATGCTGGAAGAAGTTGCCCGCGTCGATGCCTCGACCGCCGTAACGCTCAGCGTAACGAATTTCGTCGCCGGGCCCCTGCTCCGGCACGGCACGCAGACGCAAA
>Ga0307373_10001698_pt1 | contig 40964 bp, 44 predicted proteins | sample OX2MG_FD_202534 | JGI IMG/M metagenome (GOLD analysis project Ga0307373, IMG submission 202534) | Soil microbial communities from Risofladan, Vaasa, Finland - OX-2 | ecosystem: Environmental > Terrestrial > Soil > Coastal area > Acid sulfate soil | place: Finland: Risofladan, Vaasa | collected...
TGCATTACACAGAGCATCTCGGGGCATCCCGCGAATATTCGAACACCTTTACGCCGCCTGCCAACGTGAAGCAATGCAAAGGCAACCGCAATGTATTACACCCACATTGGTAAGCGAAGTCTACGATATGAAATTCAAACCACTGCATACAATCTTGGAACATTATGATCGCGGAGAACTAGATGACTACGAACGCCAAATGTCCTGTGCGAAAGGATTCTTTGACAATAGTCGTAGAGCTGCGGCACCAAAGATGACACTTACAGTGAAGAACGGCGACCCCAAGCATGTGAAAAGCAGTCCAGTGGTCTTTGTGGACACCGAGATACCGGTTCCAAAAGGAACTATCCCAGTAAAACCGAAGACAGACCTCCGTGAAGCGGGAAAAGTACTTTCGCCATACGAATGGTTCAAAGCCAATGACCATTTATTTGAGATGCGTTCTGTTCTTTAAATACACCTAACATGGAAATTATTTATGTTCCAATTGCCCGACCTAGAACTATCGCCTCTTCCTGGGGAGACATTGCCAAGCGTACTGGCTCGCCAGGCGGTATTGCATGCGGATTACATCGGCCGCAAAACTGTCTGTCGTTTGTTTGGTTATCTGGCATCACCGTGCCATTTGCTCCCCACTGGTATTGCACGATTGCGCTGGTCGAACATTACGTTGGAGGAGTTCATTTACCGACACACGGGCTACCCATATTTCATGGCTTATGCAGGACCTGTTCGCCGAAGCGCGATACGCGAAAAAATCCTATTTGGACAAGGAAGCGCTTTGAAGATGACTTTGGGGCTGCCTGCGGGGCGCCTAGGAGCTGTAGAACAATACCGGTATTGTGAGGAGTGCCGCAAAAATGATGTACGCTCCTATGGAGTCGCATATTGGCACCGCGAGCATCAACTTCCGGGGTTGCTCGTGTGTCAAGTGCATAAATGCACGCTTATTGAGCATTCACCGTTCGGTGCCGATGGTATTCGTCGCCATTTGTTCCTACCACCACAATGTGGATTAACTGCTGGTCGCTTAGTTGAGCATTCCGTTGGCGAGGAAACGATTGCGCGTTTGGACGCTATCGCAGATTTTTCCACAGAATTGTTAACTGGCCTGCCAATTACTATCGAACCTGTGATATTGAGGCAGTCGTACCGAGAAGCGTATCTAAGAACAGGGAAGGTTGATCACGAGGCGAATATCTCATTCAATCAGCTCGCGATTGCGGTCAAACGATGGATTGAGCCATTCTCAAATATATACCCATTCAATAAGCTTTATGAGAGGGCCGAATCTGAATCGGGGTGGGTCGCTGCACTTGTACACCGTTCTAGCCGTAGTATTCATCCGCTAAAGCACATAGTTTTCGCATGCGCAGTTTTCGGCAATTGCGAGAGATTTATCTCCGAATACTCGCAGCTACCTTTATCCCTACGGCGAGTTGCTCACAGTCACTGCGATGCATGCCAATCTTTCGACGAAATCAAGATAGCTTTGCGGCAGGGAGCTGCACCGACGGCGATTGCAAGGATATACAACGTGTCCGTGCAGTATGTGCAGTGCATAGCGCACGACTTGAATTTAGTGGTGAATCATAGACCCAAAATTCTATCCGTAGCTAAGCAGGGTCACTTATCGAACCAACTGCGTCGCGGGCTGCAAGTAACTTCGGTCGCGCGTGTCACACAGGTATCAGTGTGCAGTGTCTATAGAATGATTCAGCGCGACACACAGCTAAAGGATGATTGGAAAAAGGCAAGCTTTGAGCGCGAGCGTCAGATAAGGCGTGCACGGCTCACAATAACTGTTAAAAAGGATAAAACTTCGTTGCCTGGGTCCCAGCGTGACATGACATGGTGTCGACGCCACGACAATGTGTGGTTGTCGGGTCTGTTAAAAAGGCGATCAGCGAACTAAGGGTTAGTGCAGATGTGCAGCGACGAACTAATGTGTTTAAGCGACAGGAGGGCTTATCATGAAATACCAACATATGCATAGAGGGCACGACCCATCCCGTGATTACCTGGAACTAATACCAAATGAAGCTTGGAGAATAGACTACATCAGTTATGTGCTCGACGATGGACATCGTGGTAGTTCCATCGCCATTATCGACGTGTGTACGAGTGAGCGATTGGCAATGAAGAATTGCTCCAGTCTACATGTTAAACGGGTTATTCAGGTGCTCGAAGAACTGTGCCGAGTCCGGGGCGTTCCACAACTGTTAATGTGTGCTAGAAGCGGTGAGTTCTCGCGTCTGATATTCCATACTTGGGGGAGCTACCATCGTGTGCAGATCATATATGAACTACCCAGGCAACTAGACGGGTGGGCGCGCGCTAGGCGATAACTCGAGATAAATCTATTTAGCTATGTTTGGCTGCTTTTATGGAGGCGTTGCGCTTTTCTTTGAGCCCAACGTCAACAACAAGCATTGCGTTAATATATTCCACGCATAGGTCGAATCGTTTAGCAACCGTAGTAAGTGGTTCTGCTGTTGCAACAGCAGTGCGCAAATTCGTATTCCCTATACATAAGCGTACCCATCTGGGTCTGGAAATAAGACCCATTTTGCTCGCAAGAAGCCTGACAGCCTCGGGGGAGCATTTAATAATTCTCGACGCAGCAGTGACACCTAGGCCACGTTTTACTAAACGTACGGCGCGCACGACGGATTCGTGTGTGGTGAGTAGAGTTTTAGATTTTTTACGGACTACTGATGAGTCAGTTGCCCCATAGTGGCGCGTGGATTGTGGAGCCGTATAACTGATGAAGTCATTGAAAGACTTAAACAGGAAACCAATCATTATTAGATGAGCCGCCGGATTATAGATTTCTCGAGATGAATCAGCATTCATATATTTGAGCAGAGTACGATCCAACGTGCCTACATTATATCCGGCTTCATCGAGAATGATCTGCCCATAATAATCGGCAATATCTCCGGCAAGCCGTTTGGTGGCAATTCGGACACGCGGAATATAGCCTAGTTCCCGGCAGCGCTCATTGTAAATAACACGGGGATTGATTTGACTTGCAATTGCCGAATGCATTGCTACGTAAAAGTCCTCAACAAAGCGCTTATAAATGGGAGAACGAGCGCCATCATGATCGGAACATCCATCAGGTATTGAGGGCGTCACTAATGGGGGTAAGTCCAAACTTGAGACCCCGGATGAGTTATCGTAGAACTGAAGCGGTATTTCAGTAAGCAGACGTTCGTGAGATATGCATATGTGTACCATGGGAAGCTGATGTAATCGCCTCCAATACGGAATGCCGTGAGTCAGCAAGTCCTGGTCCCGACAATCCACGCAATATCGAAGAATTGGAACCGATAAATGATATGGTTTCAAACCAAGGCGGCAGCGTATGGAAGTATTATTCGTGTGCGTTAACAACGCATGACAAGCAATCTCATAGAGAGATTTTCGAATAAATGGTCGTAAATAAGGTAAACACGTGAAACGCTCGATCGCGCTCAATCCGCTATTGTCCATACCCGCAGGAAGAACGCTGCTCAGATAGCGGAGTCTATTTGGTAAGAGCGTATGTAGCGATAAGAAGTAAAAACTGCCAAAAAGTGAAGACAGTGTTCTTCTAACATGTGGTCTTCCGTTCAGAATATGAAACCGTGTTACCAGACCATATAGAGTTTCATCTGGTAAAAGTTGAGGAAGAAATGGGAAGAGTGTGTTAAAGGCATTGCAACGGCGGGTGTCCAACATATTCCTGAGTTCAACTATCTGCATTAGGTTGCCAATAAGCCGCTACGCGCCGCGGGCGCAATAACCGTCTCCATGCCTGAATTGAACTCCATGAAGCCTGCCTCGATGCCGTCACTAAAAATCACACCAAAGGAACTGACAAACTTTATTAAAATTGACTGAGTATGAACAATCAAAAAAAGATAATTCTCGACTATATAAATCATGGTATTGGCATCTGTGAGACATATCCTCCAAAATGTTAGCAATCAAATCAAGCAGTTAAAAACGTGAATTTGAATTCGCAATGGAGCAGTATTGCGCGACGCAGATCAAGCCGAGTGCTCATCATATTACGATGTGTGGCGATAATCAGCTGCTTGTCATCCGATGCATTGATGCTATTCACGAGCCTTTTCATATTGATGTGGCTCAGATGATTTTCAGGTTCCTCGATCAACGCAATATCAATCACCCTTTCAGGCTTCTGGGATCGACGCAGGGCAAATTCCGTCTTGATAAAGCACTGGTTTCCCTTGCCCTTGCTCTCGATATCGACATTATCCCGCATCAAGGTCAAATCTGTATTGAGATTTGACTTGTTATCACTCTTAATCGCGAATTCGTAATCCTCAATACGCCTGTTGAGGTCGCCAAGAACGTCGGTCTTGTATTGATTCTTGAGCTGGCGATATTCATGTTGATGCTTATTTCGTTCCGCTGGATCGACGTGTGTGTTGTACATCCGCGCGATATAGTCTCGAGTGGCATATTCCGTGTTGATTGCTGATGTATCAATGAGCAAGTGCTTGAGATAGCGCTTATAACCTGTATAGGGTTCGCCCGCGAAGGTAGAGAAGTTTACTACGTAGTAGTCGTACGGGAATCCTGGATTGTCACTCTGGAGTATTTGCTTGATCTCAGCACCAAGTTCGTCATTGGGCTGGCACACCATCCGGATACCGTCACAGTCGCGGTTTTCTGAGTTGTTCCGTCCGTGGAGTTGGAAATTCCCATGGTCGTTAAGGTACAGCTCTGCAAACAATATTGGCAGCTTGCCGTACGACCGATCTGAAGCCATGAACACATCCACAGCCTCTACATTTATGAGTCGGTCTAGACCGATGCCGTCGATCTGAGCATGACTGGCGGTTAAGACCAGGTGGATTGCTGCTAAGATGCTACTCTTCCCTGCTTCATTTTCGCCTATGAAGATATTGAGCGACCTGTCGAGCTTGACCTCAAAGGTTGAGAAGCGCTTGAAGTTTTGGAGCTTGATCTTTTCGATGTTTTTCATTGGCGCCCCCTGCGTTAAATATTGAGACCGTTTGCCTTGAGTCTAGATACGCGCATATTTATTTCCGCATATTAGGGATCGGATAGGCTTCAATTGACTGCGCTCAGATTCAAATAGTGCTAACAGCTTTTCCAGTATTACCCTCTAAGAATCCGGTGATATATATAGTTCAGGAAATGGTCCACCTGGGCGAGATTTTTGAAGCCGCAGTCCGTGGCAAGCTCTTCGAGGACAGCTGCATATCGCGCGTATGTGTTGCCGTCGAAACTCTGGGGCCCTGGAAAGTCTCGTACCCCGAGCTTATCGAGACTCTCGACTGGATTGGCATTTAATACCGGGTATCTAGATGGATCCAGAGTGTTGAGGATCTCCGTCACCACGTTAGGTCCGAGTCCGGGTATTCTCTCGGCTCTTTCTGTCATTCGCTCAAATACCTCATCAATTCTTCCAGTGTGGTTCGCTACTGCAAATCTGATCAACTCTGCCACTCTGCCGTACCGTTTAGAAATTTCGTTCTTCTTCCGAAACAACCCACCTGAATGCCAGAGTCCGCGCTGGCCTTTCTTGCCAACCAGGTCTTCGTAGTCCTCCAGAAATGCCTCGGGCGATTGATAACGTGCCCTGAGCATGTGGCGCAATATTCTTCTTGCGATTTGATAATGACCTTCTCTAGCTGTCCACCCACGTGCACCGGCCTCATCCACAGCTGCACGATATCTCCGCAAGTAAGCTCTTAGCCGTTCGTCGTTAATGACGATCCCAGCAATTATGGTCTTTTCATCCTTCTCTACCTGCTTGTCCCGTTCCCGGTCTGCACGTCTGCGGATGTCATATCTGAGCTTGTATTTGCTGATCCTGAGCAGGCTGGCCCTCTTGGTCCAGGTGGCTTCCTCGATACCGCGGATATAGGTCTCCAATTTAACGAATTCTGGGGCTGTGATTATGCCTCGATGCAGAATTGAGGCTTCCTTGTTCTTGTTCAGACCGGCACCTGTGAGATTGGCTGACCCGATCACCATTTTGTATTTCTGGGTGCTCACCCCACAATAGATTTTGGGATGGAATATGTTCGGAGGATCGCAAAGGAACAATTGACCAGATGGCTGCAATAGGTTGTACAGGTCGGTCAACGCCTTCGGGTGCGTGAAACAATCGCTCAGCCCTACATAAATGCGGATTGTGGCCTTCCTTTTAGTAGCTTCCTGCAATCCGTCTCGTACCACCTCTAGTCCTTTGGGGTGCAGGAACGCCGTGCAGATGATAACTTCCTCACTGCCCTTAATGACATTCTTGATAGCGTGCACATGCTGGATGTCTACGAGGAATTCAACAGTCATTTATAGATGCTCCATGGAACGCGAATCATTCACGAGTACGCATAGCTGCCAGATCCGCCTTATATATGCACAAACAATCCTCGATTTCGTACGGCTTCAAGCGTCTCGGCGCGACAGGCACCTGTTCAACCTCTAAATATAGTCCTTCGATGCTCAAGCCTAAGGCCCGCGCGCCAGCGCGGGCACCGGCATGCATATATATGAATTCCGGCTCGATACTTAAGAAAGCCCCGATGCGATGAGCGGTGTCATAGATGGACAGCTCGCCGATGCCTTTGACTCGCTTTCCCTCCCGGCGCACCAAGCTCCAAAGGGCATAGAAATCTCGTACGGCCTGTAATTCGCCTTGGATGGCGAGCAAGCGAAACGCGAACCTCTGTAGCACACCGTTCGGGATCCGCCATTGATGGGTATGCTTGCTGTCGCCTGGCAACCTAGCCGTGGCCGCAAACTCGATTGCAACAGGGAGGGATTTCTGGATAGAAAAGAATCGCATCTCCCGCGATGCGTCTTTCTGGTGATCAATTTCGTAAGCTTTGACGACTGCGGCATAGGTGGCACGCTGACCTTCGCTGGGCTTACAGATGCGTGACTTCTTCGTTTGATATCGACCTGACATGGGTGATTCCTTTCTTTTCAACGCGATTGACTAGATTTTAGACGGTGGACCGAGATAATCCTCGAAAGCGTTGATGAACGACTTGTATTTTGACCTTGGAGTCACCAACCCGCGGCATTTGGAAAAATTGGTGAGCTGGATCCTGTAACGTCCCTTGTTCAGGCCAGATATTAGAGTATTGCAAAAGCCTTTTTCAGGAAACTTGGCTGAGGGGATAACCCAATGGGTCCCGGTTTCTCCGGCGGCCTCAGAATAAAAGATGAAGACGTAACTTTTCCGCGGCTCTTGGATTAGCAACTGCGGAAAGTGCCCCGCATTTTTCGGATTGGCGTCCTTGGAGCGGGCCTTAACCCGGATATCAAAGTATTTATTTGGTCCCTGCCGGACTACGCAATCAATGCCTTGGTCATCTACCAGAGTAAGGTAAACGTTGTAGCCGCGTTTAAGCAGCCCGGCGATCGCCACATAATATTTCTGTCGCTTGCACAAGCTAGCTGAACTTCTGAAAGATCTGCTCACTCGCCGCCCCTAATGCGCTTATCGTGAAGAATAGCCCACACATAGGCAGGACCCCGAATCAGGGCATTCAAGTCTCCGGGACCGTCAAGAGGTAATTGCGCGAACGCTTTTGCAATTTCATTCTTGCTGATCCGGTAGTTTGTCCTGCTGGGAAGTATCGCATCGCCGTCCAGCTCGTACGTGAACGGGAGCCTCGTCTTCGTTTCAAATGCTTGCCCCGCGTTTGAACAAATCTCTTGCCAGATGACCTCATAATCAGTGCTCATTTAGTGCATGCTCTCCATGATTTATCTCTGTTTGAATCAGAGGATGTGGTGCTCGACAAGATACCCGGTTAGTTTAGGGATTTTCAACCTGGACCGAAAATCGAAAATCAGATCATGACTTACGAGCGTTCATATAGGAGAACGAGGACTTTAATGTCTAACTCTGGCCTACACCGATCATCCCTGTGTTGTCTTGAAAACAGTATCGCAGGCGTGGCTTTTAATGTTGCTCCAGAGCTCAAGGTTGCCGTAAATAATTGAAATTATAGCTACGATCCAGAGAGGCGCGTAGTGTTCACCAAATTTGGCAAGCAAATTTATGCCAACATTAGTGCTTGTTAGTTTGCCAGATAACGAGATGAATATGAAATAAGTATAGTGCGCGACGAAGATGAAGACGCCCCACTTGAAGAGGGCGATGAGTAGGCTAGCGGCCTTTCTAGTGTTGGAGGTATTAGATCCGGAGACGGCCAAGCTCGGCATAGAGGCCCATGAGGATTGCGATATGGCAGCCCATGGTTCGCAAATAACGTCGGATCGCTTTGCGAAAAAACGCCCTGGGAATATTTGGCCACCGGCGATGTAGGGAAAGTTCGGTGGGCATTTATTGCGATTATTTATGGCCATCTTGCATAAACTGGATCCGTGGTTTGTGTGCTATCGTTTGAGAATGATGGATGCGGAGTCGAGTCATATGGCACGAAACGAACAGGACCCCCAGGCACAGCCGCGCAATCCCATAGAGGGATCTCTGGGGAAATTCATTGCCATCATTATTAGCGTCGTAGCCTTGGCGATCAGCCAAACTCACCCTCCCATGTGGGTCATCCTAGTCTTGGGAGCTGTGGTTGTCGTATCGGCTGTGATGGTGGTGCGCTCCCCCTTTACGGCTTGCATCCGATGGATCGGAAATGCGCTACTCAGGCGCCGGGTAAAGGCTGCTTATACGACGCGACTTATCAGCCATTCGTTGATGATCGAACGACTCATGAATCCTCACTACGTCGCATCGTTCGCCAGCATGCTGATGAATGTGACCAGTTCCGGGAAACCATCGCCGCATGCGAACATGATGGAGAGTCAAGAATTACAGGCGCTAAACAGCTGGAATAACGCACTACGAGTCGGTATTCGATATTCGACAGCTCAGTCTTTCGAGGCGGTCATTCACTGTCACGACGTACTAATCCACCATTACATTTCCTTCGCGCGCAATGCCAGAATGAGGCTGCAGCAAGTGCTGGCGGACCCAGAAGTACCGCCCCAGAACAAGGAAAGTATTCGACGAACCTGGGACGAGTGCAGAAGCTACGCCAATGAACTGATCACTAACTGGCGGACTTTTCGGATGGACTATGAAGCCTCACTAGGCAGAAATGACGAAATTTATTATGAGCTGGTGGGGTCTCTATAGAAGGGTCATTGGTTTCTTCGGAAACCGGATCTTTCGTAACATGGGGCACGAGCAAAGCAGTGACGGTGGAGCGATGGTGACGCAGCTTATTACGTGGAACGGAGTCCGTGCACGCGCAGAAATCGCGAGGCTGCTATCTCCAGGAATAATTGGCTTTCACAGTCATCTCGAAATCATCCAGTTGATCGCCACGCGCGATTCCGACGGGGTTGCTATTAACGTACTAACGGTGGTTGTCGCGGAAGAAAGGGATGGAGAAGGTTTCAAAAACGACGGGTTTCTGAACCCGGACCGTATAAAAGTCAGGGGACTGGTGGGGTTTGCCTTTGGAATTGTGCGTTACACATGCCCCGTCTCGGATTTGATTCCGGCGCTATCCAATGTAGAAAACGCTGGCCAATGGACCCTCTCGGGGGAGACTTTGGTAACCGGAAAGCTGATCCCGATTCCGCCACAGTTCGTGCCGCCCGATTCCTCGAGCGTCGTTCCGATGAATCGGATTCTCAAGAACAATTTTCTTAACGGCTCGCATGTCTTTGAATGGGCGGATCCGGATAAGATCACATTCAAACCACTATTCGACAAGCCCGAATTACTGCAAAAGCTTTCGGAAAGCGTGCAGGAATGGGTTCCGTTACGTCTGGCAAGTCTCTCAGATCGAATCGGCAGCATAGTAGTGCAATTACCGGTGACGGTGCTAAGGAGCCGTTTTCATAAGACCGCAGGTGCTATCGTGGCTGAAGTTGCCTGGCACCCTAAAGCGACCGCAAGACAGCTAAGGACCAACTGTGACTTGCAATTCGATAATGCGTTGTGGGGTTATGTCTCAGCGGACGTTACCATGCCGGTAACCACGCTGCAAATTCCCGCCCTGCATGGTGCACATCAAGGCGTCATATGGGATGACGCCAACGGTATCGTCTTAGCAGCGACCGGCGACATTCTTCCAATAAACACCGTTGCGTATAACATTCATATAGTGGATCCAGAACCTAGAGTCTTCAAGATCAAAAAAACGAGTGAACCAGACAAAGACGTACGACTTACTCTGATCAGCTCGGGAATTCAAGGACGCGTCGGTTCCCTGACGTCGGATGACATCGGAGGTTGGACCTGGAAACGCATGTTCGACGACGAACTCAAGCGCTTAATGGACGAGCGCAGATTTATTCGGTATCTACCTGAACCCGGTAAGACTGGCGAGATGCACAGGGTGGCGGTAGGTCATCTGCGTCAGCTCATAAATCAACATGGCACTGAAGGCGCCTGGTTGTGGGATCCGTATCTCAGTGCATTTGATCTATTGGAGACATTGTTCTATTGCAAGCATTCTGGCGCGGATCTACGTGGGCTATCAGCTGGTGAAGAACACAGTAGCCAAGTAGCAGCGGAAGCACCCGCCGGAACGAATCATGCCCAGGATTTCATCACGAGACAGCGTAGAGTGCTCGATGAAACGCCGAGCAATTTTAGAGGGTTGCGTCTCGAGTACCGGTTGAAGCACGGTAATGCCGGGTGGCCGTTTCACGATAGGTTCTTGATATTCCCTCGGAACGATAGCGCAGCGCTCGTTTGGTCATTGGGCACCTCTGTTAACGGCCTGGGCCATAAGCACCATATCCTGCAGTGTGTGGACAATGGTGAGCTGGTAAAGGATGCTTTTGTGCAGCTTTGGGATCAGCTACAGGGAGCGGATTACCTGGTCTGGAGGCGACCATGATGCCCAATCACATCATGCGTTTGGTTCTGGAAGAGGCAGCGAAAGCAGGGACTACTACGGCTCCAGACACCGTTATTGCAACTCTTGCCTCTACCGCCGATCCCATTGCGGTGATATCTCAAAATGGCCGTCCCTGTTCTTTGCAGGTTGCGTGTAACGCCGATTTCGGGTTTCTGGTCCGTCTCAGGAATGCCATGCAGCTCAACGCTGCCGACGTAACTAGGGCCGCTGGGCTGGTTCGTTGGATTACGGTCGAAACTCATGCCTGGAGCAACAAATCCGATCCTGGGCGTCAACGATTGGCTGCGCTCCTGTTTACCTCTGCGTGCTGCGACTCTGATGGGACCTTATGGGCTGGTCTTGCTGGAAAGAATTCAGTAAGCGGTGAGTTATTGGCGGCGTTAAGCAGCCTGATTTCGGGCGCCAAACTCGGTATCAGCGCTCAGGGAGACTATGACGCCGCTCCTATCTGGGAACGGGAGGCGGTGGAGCAGATGAAGCTGGCAGATATCGCTAAGGATTGGCAGGCATTAGCTCGCCTTTGGCTGCACTTTAGAAATTCAGTGAGACCTAGTTTACCGTTGACGCAATGTATGCGATGCCTCGTCCATTTCGGTTTTGAACAACTGATTAAGGCCCTAAGTCAGGTTACAGAGATGTTAATGGCGATGCAGCTAGTCGGCGCATTGTCCCAGGTTGACAAGTTGCGGGTTGGGAATGTCAGCGATAATTCCTATATTCAATTTGCTGTTCTTTCTCAGCTTGGGCCTCGTCATGGTGGCGTGCAAATCACCGATGAGGAGCAACAATTACTGATTTCCATGTTGTTGAGAGTGGCTGCGGGCATAGAGCGTTGGAAGGCATGGATGCTTATTTTTGGTACGAGACCAGAATTGCAAGAAGCTCTGGGTCGGGCCCTGGCAATGGCACATATCAATTCTGTAGAAGCTTACATAGAGGCTATCCCATTAAGCATAATCCAAAGTGCTGCTAGGGTTGAAGTTGCATCATGCTTGAGATCCTTTCGATCCGCTGCCCAAGACGATCGTGCGAAGCAGTTATGGAAACTGGCATACGAGAGATGGAAGGCTTGGAGCTTTCGCGACGGATATAAGGCTCTGCCATTATCGAGCGTCATTGGGTCAGCCTTAGACTACGCGGTTGTTGGCTATGTAGTCGAATGCATGAGTCAGGTTGATAGGGATGCCAACCAAGCTGCCCTAATCGCGGAACTCGGACTCGTTGACCGGGCATGGTATGGCGACATGACACAATACCTCGATGCCGTACACCACCTGTTGTCACGGTTGCAGCCGTATTTGCACACTGAACAGGTGCTAAAAACTGAGGAAGATTGGCTGCAACCCAAGATGTTATGGCCCTTTGATCCAGCGGAGGAAAAGTACAGGGCACTGTCTTTATCAGCGAACCTGGGATAAGAGCTATGGAAATGGAACACGCCGTGCTGGGAGCTGCGCTAGTGATCTCACTCGTCGCCATGAAAATAACGCCACGAAAGGTGCTAATTGGATTTTTCCCAAAGGAGTGTTTCACGGTTGAGCGCGGGCGTTAGAAAACAGAGCCACTATGTCCCCAAAAGTGTTTGTTAGTCACGCCAGCGAAGACAAAGATCGATTTGTACTTCAATTCGCAGAGCGCCTGCGTAAAAAAGGGATTGATGCTTGGTTAGATAAATGGGAAATGCTCCCTGGAGATAGTCTTGTAGACAAGATATTCGAAGAAGGAATAAAGGAGGCAAACGCTGTAATCGTCGTTTTATCAAAATTCAGCGTAGAAAAGCCGTGGGTCAAAGAAGAGCTAAACGCTGCTTTTGTTAAGAGGGTGAACAATGGCAGCAAGCTTATTCCTGTCGTTATCGATGATTGCGAGGTCCCAGAGGCGCTTAAAAGCACCCTGTGGGAATCCATTACTGATCTATCGGCTTATGACGCAAGCTTTGATCGTATCGTTGCATCGATCTATGGTGCCAATGACAAGCCACCCATAGGATCGCAGCCCGAATACGTCCAGTCATTTGTTCAAGCCATTGGCGACTTAAATAACATAGATAGCCTTATACTTCGTCTTTCCTGCGAGGAGATGTTAAAGACCGGAGATGCGTTCGTTAATCCGGGGCGTGTCTTCTTAAAAGATGGCAAGCCGCTTATTCCAGAGGAAGAACTGAAAGACTCCTTAGAAATTCTTGATAGTAATGGCTATATCAAACTCATGCGAACCATGGGTGCTGGCTTCTCCCCGTACCAGATAACCACCAATGGTTTTGACGTCTACGCAAACGCAGCCATTCCAAACTATCAGGACAAGATAGTAGCGGTAGTTTCTGCCATAGTGAATGCGAAGTTGACTAGCAATGCCGAGATTCAGAAGCGACTAAAAGAGAACATGGTTATTGTTGATCACATCCTCAGCGTTCTTGAATACAATGGCCACATAAAACAAGCAAAAATGATTGGCGGGCTATCTCAAATATTCAATGTATCACCTTCTTTAAAGCGAGCACTAAATAGTGATTAGGTTTTTAACCTATCTTTCCACCGGATCTGCGCGACAAACCGCACAGGCCGGTGAATTCAGACGTTGGAATGCTGTGTACATGCGACCGTGGTCATATGAGTAGAGACAACCCGCTTTTCTACGAGCACGACCTTGATGCCACTCTGCGTTCGCGTCTGGCTGGCATCGGCGAGAAGGTGGACGCCATTCCTCAAGACCAGTTCATGAACTCGCGACCGGAGGAGGTCGTTGAGCACCTTGTCTCACAGATGGCGGTAGATCCACTTGTGCTCTACGAAGATCGCGCCGAGATGGAACAGAAGGAAACCAAATTTGACGTGGCCGCGTGGAGAGACAGAAATCTGTTTGGAGGTTCCGGACCGATATATGTCGCCGGTGTGGCAATTACAGTCACTATCCCATTTACTGGAGATGATCAGCTGTGGACCTTCCGACCTAATCAGTGGCAGACCGTATTCCCGCATGGACGCGTCTCCGCTGCCCGGGGCGATGGCGTAGGTCACCTATGCATCGACATGGATCAGCCTGCGGATGAGCCACCGGATCGTTTCAAGAGCCGCCTAGATGGCGAGCTCAGGTCAATCCGCTTCTACATCGATGCCCAGCGCAGACAGATAGAACAGTTCAATGCTGGCCTTCGCGCTGCGATCCATCCAGCTGTTGATGCAAGAAGAGCCCGTATAGAAAAGCACCAAGGGCTCAAGGATGTCCTAGGTATCCCGTTGAGGCGTAGAGAAGGCGCGCCCCATCCATCGAGCCGATCAAGCTCACCCGAAAGCTCGCTCGACCCCTCCCTCCGCCACCAAAGGCAGGATACAAACCTGAACCTGGTATTTCTGATGAGGACTATGAGCACATCCTCTCGGTCATTCGTCATGAAGGACGAACCTTTGAGACCACGCCGAAGACCTATGCGGTTCACGACGAAGAGGAGCTACGAGATATCCTTCTTGCACATCTAAACGGGCATTATCAAGGTGACGCCAGCGCGGAGACGTTCAGATGCGGAGGCAAGACTGACATTCGCATTGAAGACAATAATCGCGCGGCCTTCGTCGCTGAATGCAAGATATGGAAGGGCCCAAAGGAACTCTCACAGGCCATTGACCAGCTACTTGGCTACCTTACCTGGCGGGACTGTAAGGCAGCACTGATTATATTTAATAAGCATAACGCGAAATTCAGCGCGATCGTGGAAGGGATTCCATCAATATTCGAGTCGCATGAGAAGTTCCGAGTAATCCTGCTGCCTGGGAGTGGTGGTGAATGGCAGTTTCGCATGTCGTCGCGCGAAGACGAAAGTCGTGACATTCGCATGCATGTCTTCATCTTTAATCTATATGCGGGGTAGCGGCGTAAAGACGCCCTGCAGCCAACTGTTGATTTCCATCGTCTTTTGATCCACCGTTTTCATTTACGCCGACCCTCGCAATACGCAGAAATTTCCATCATTAACAATGGCCAGTGCCTATCGAGTTGGGCCACTCAATATGGAAATCCTGGGTCATCCCGGGGTGGATATCAACATTTTGGTGGCTCAGTGTCCACAGCTCGTGCTGCCGCTTTTCCGAGATCTTTTGGAGTTACCTTAGAGATAGAACGCGCAGCTGCGCGCGCTTTCGGGGTCTGCATCTCCGCCACTAAAGACTCGAATTCCTCTTTCAAGGTGTCCAGGGCAAATGTCGCTGGCTTCTTGGGTTTCATACTTGGTTTCGGATTGGTGTGACCTAAACTTAATTGTAACCCGGTAAAGGTATATGGCCGAATCGGAAATACCTGACCCTCAGCAATGATTATTGATAACCTGTTTTGGTGATCTTACCAGTGACTTTCCACCAGAAGTCGTACCGGGCCATTTTATGGTGTGCGATAGGGCCAATTCATGGTTACATTACTAAAAAGTGTTCATTTCAAAGAGGTTTGGCCACTTTGGCCATACCACGATGATATAAAATTTACGGGCGCCTGTCCTAGTCGTTTGCCCGCTTACGACCGAGGCTGTGTGAATGTAAAAATAAAATTGTCGGTGGTGAATGTCATCACTATATTTGTGCTTTCAACGATACAAGTGGGACAGTGAATAAACATCATCTGCAAATCATGCTGAGTTCTGTTGCTTTATCCCACTCACTCGAATTTGTGAAGCGTTTTCACACAGTCTCGACCTGTTGTAGTTAGCGGTTCGATTCCACCTCTGGCCATGACATAACATCATTTTATATGCGCAGGTCGGAATGTCTGCTAACGAAGGATTAGCTCGGGGATGCACAACAATTGAAAAATCCGAGCATAAAATCTGAGGACACTCATCGCGGACACGCGGACAGAACACCAGATGTGCAAGTGAGTAAATCAGTAGAAGAATTTGTTGTCCTGTAAACGCCGCCAACGGGTAATCCGGTCCGTGTCTCCGGCCATCAATCTAGCGGGGCGCAGGATAAATCCAAGTGATTACGGGCACTCGGCTCACTCCGACTACAATCTGGGTTTCAATAGACCTTTGAGTGGTGTGAGCATGCAGCGTGCAACGTTGGAAGAAGCGATTAGACGGTCTGGGGGCGTGTTGCCCGCTGGTGATGAGCTTGACCGTGTTCTGGTGAAGATCGACGGACTGCGGCAGACGGGCAGGTACAACCGCATGTTGCAGCAACTCGGTGCTACGAACGACCGTTCCAATTTTCAGGCCACTCTCTTGGAAGCAACGTTTGCTTCACAGTTTGAGGTCGCTGGCGCACATCTTGCCTATGAGATAAAGCAGACGCCTCAAACCCCGGGCTCCGTGGACTTCCGTCATACCTATTGTGCCGATCATCTCGACTTCGAACTCCGTCTGGTGCAGCAGGAGTACGCCACCACAGAGCAGATCCGGCAACAGTTAGACCAGGGCCCGTTTTTCGAGGTGGCTATGGACGCCAACGCAGACTTGCGTACTATCGTACGCGCGCAGAACATCATCCTGAGCAAGATCCAGAATCCCAAGGACAGTACTGCGGTCAAATTTGCCGCTCCCCAGGAGCATGTTACAAACATCGTCGTGATCGACACCCACGATCTGTTTCTAGGAGGCATTGACGTGTACGATTGTAAGCTCATCGCCTACGGTGATCCTGCGGTGCCCGAGGAGCATCGGCGCGACGCGTTTGGGCTGTTTCAGCAGTGCAAGCAGGACAACGGAGACCAAATCCGCGCCCGATATAATCGGTTCTCACACGCACGCTCAACCATTCACGGATTGATGTTCTTGTTTCACACCCCTGGCTCCGGCGTATTCGACTATGGCTTGCGACAGTTCACAATGTGGAATCCCGCGCTCATGAGCAGGGAGCGCGGTATTGCCGCCGTGGCGGAAATTCAAAGGGCGATACCCTTCAACGGGTGATCGCGGGGACTTATGAGCTGGGATGACGATAGCCTAGAAATAAAGAAGTGCCCATGCGGTAAGGGAACATACACCGTGACGTCGTCGTCAGACGACTGGAACAGATTCCGATCTTCTTGGTCCATGAACTGCCCGAGTTGCAAGATTAACTATCGCCTGTTTGAGTTCACATACCATCAGGATGGCATGGGTGTACTTGGTAGACGCTGGGTTAAAACTGAGATTTTCGACCGCGCCTTGATGATGTTGGCTCGCTCCAAGAAGTTGGGGCAATCGTGCGTTGCTGATGCAAAAGCACAGTATCTAGAAATACTCGTCCAGCGGTGGGCGGATCTCAGTAAGAAGGAGATTTGGACTAAGCTCCATAACGGTTTGCGGCACTTTCCAAGTCTAGGGACGTTCTATACTCATACCAAGGAGATGGAAAAACGAGACTTTCTCAGGGGGTTATTTCGGGAGGATTACCTGCTCGATCTGCTGAGGCTTATTGGGGTTAAGGATAACAGCATCTCCGATAGGCTTCGGGAGGCAACGCAGCTATCGCAGAAGACGGATGACCTGCTGCACGGGCGAAAGTAGGAAGTTAATGGCCCTGTGGAATGAATTGAAACCAAAGGGATAACCTCTTGGCAAGCGGAATTCCTTTCATCCCCGAGATCCCTCCCGAACTGCGTGCTGCGGCGCAGATAGGCAAACTCGTTCCCTTTATCGGTTCGGGCGTATCTGTATTGGCTGGTTGTCCGAATTGGCGAGAGCTCGCTGCCCAGGCTCTGATGCCTTTTGTGACCGCCGGTAAATTTTCATACGGGAAATATCATCAGCTCACCGAGGTCTATTCTGTTCATGGTGGTGCGGAGATTCCCGCCGTACATCCACGAGTGCAATTATCGATAGCACTTCGCCTTCAGACAGCTACCGGCATCGCTATCCCATACGAGCAGATTCTTCACCCTGGTGAAGGTTTAAAAAAGCCTGAAGGTCGGAAGATTTACTCTGACATCTGCAAGTTGGCGCATGCGCACGTCACAACAAATTACGACAAGTGGTCTGATTTCAAGTTCGCCGTGCCAGAGCTAGCTGTTGGACCCGGTGTAGGGACGCAACAGGCTGATCGAACGCCCGACGTGGATGAAGAACGCATCTACATCTACGATCGCACTAAATTCTTACCAGCGGCACTAGTCGCTGGTTCTGTTGTGCATCTTCATGGTTCTGTGCGGGATCCCGACTCGATGGTGCTGGCGCAGCGGGACTATTTGAATCTATACGCAAACGATAGAAATTTCAAAGATCCGACAGAGGAGAACTTGGTCCTTACATTTTTGCACCACTTGTTTCTGCTCAAGACCGTCTTGTTCATGGGTTATGGCGCAGAAGAACTGGAGATTCTCGAATATGTGATTTCTAAGAGCCGATATGTACGGGGCTCGCGTCCAGAAAAGAAGCACTACATGTTGCAGGGTTTTGAACCAGACCAGGAGGAGCGTTTTGAAGTGTTGAACGACTATTACGCTGAACTCGGGATTATGGTTCTACCCTTCCGCGTCGACCATCGTGGGATCGGCTGGAAACAGCTCGGGGTAGTTATAGAGAATTTTGCGAAGGAGATGCCAGCTTCAACACCAATGGTCGCTCAAGGTCTAATAGAAATGGAGAGCTTCCTTGAGCGTGGTTAATGATGGTAATGTCAAGTCCTTCATTGCCAAAATGAAGGGAGGCGACGAGTATGCTCGGCACGGATTCCGCGTGCTGGAGAAGCGCGACGACGCCGATGAATACTTCGACATAATTGCCGACGCCGGCTTTTTCGACCCTCAACGTGTACCCGAGCCGAGACCGGCGGGCGAACCCGGATATATCACCATTCCTTACTGGGATGCACTTGATTATTTGCACGTCGTTGCCAAATTGGCCGTGCAGAGAAACAAGACAGAGTTGGTTCAAAAGGTCCTAAATGTAGTAAGGACGGTGAGCCGTTTTCGCAATGAACGTGGCGAAGGAATCAAGAACCACGCGGTCTATTGGCGATTCGCCGATATTCTCGGTCTCATGCCGCTGCCGGCAATTTCTCTGGATGATATGGACCTGATCCCTGGCTGGTTCAATGTCCAGCACAACACAGGCATGATCGCAACTTCTCTTGCTAAAGAGCTGCTCCCGAGACTATTGGCGAGTGAAGATTCTAATGATCGGAAGAAGACCGAGTCGCTACTGCGTCATCTCACGGAGTTGACCTTTCCGAATGAATCGGATGTACGGCGCGAACGTGGTCCTAGGACTATTGTTGAAGACTACTGGCTCAAAGAAACGTTAGATAAATATGCAAAACGACTTGGGACGAAGCTCGGTAGTGACGCCCTCCACATTTTTGAGGACCGCCTTGAGGAGTTGGCTGCACACGATCACAAGTCACTCGGAAGCTGGGTGGATCGCCCGGCGATTGAAGAGCATGAACAGAATAGATTTCACGAGAGCGCATTTAATCGCATTGTCGATGGCGCTCGGGATACTCTTAACGGATGGATAGAAACCGGAGACAATCGGTCAATTGAATATGTTCGCGGATTGCTCACTTATAAACTACCCATACTTCAGCGAATCGCCATTGCTGCGATCAATTCACACTATGGAGTGTTACGCACTCTCGTACCTAATTTACTTCGGCCCATCTACTTCGGTGCTGAGCACAACCACGAAATGTATCAGTTGCTATTGAGCCAGTTCGGCAAATTTACAGCGGATGAGAAAGCGGCGACATTCAGGACAATTCAGAGTCTGCGTGTCCCAGAGAATGATGGAGATCCGATTCCTGAGCGGGCGCTCAAACGAATTCACCGCAAGTGGCTGACAGCTATAAGTGGGAATGGATATATGCCCGCGGAAAGTGCTTTGGCTGAACTCAACAGCGACGACTCACTTGGCCCCCTGTCTCCACATCCTGATCTTGGAGTGTATTTTCAGGGAGGGTGGGCTGTAGATAAGACACCGTATACCGCGCCCGAAATTGTTGGATTTGCGCAGACCGGTAAGCTCGTCGAGAAACTAAACGCGTTTAAGCAGGATGGTTGGGACGGACCTTCTGTGCGTGGACTTATGGCGGCGCTGAAAGAGGCAACAAAATCCAACCTACAGATGTTTGTCGACTTGTTGCCAACGCTGCTTAGAGTGCATGTAACCTATCAGCATGCTGTTATTGATGGATTAAAGGAGAAGTGGGAATCCACACCGGAACCATCACCTGATGTCGATTGGCTTAGGTGTTGGTCGCAATTCTTCGAGTATCTGGAACTAGCAATTGCATCGCCTGAATTCTGGGCAAGGTCAAAGGAGCCGCTGGCGGAATTCACTCCTAATGAGACGTGGTTCATCTCACTTGTATCGGACACCATGCGAGCAGGTACAAACAAGGACAGTCGCGCATTCGACAAGAGGTTACTCCCTGCAGAGCTTAGGGTACTGCGCGTATTTCTTCAGCGCGCAAAAGGTGAAGATGAGCCAAATTACACTGACGCTATGACTCACGCAATAAACAACGCACGGGGTAAGACCGTTGAGGCGTTGGTTTCTTATGCGCTGCGGGTATGTCGTGTGGCGGATCAGGATACTGGCAGCCACAATGCGATCTGGCAAGAAATGGAGCCTATATTTAGCGCCGAACTTGAACGCGCTGTTGGGGGGAATTTCGAATTCTCTACGCTGATGGGATGCTATGTGGCTAACTTGGCATATATCAGTGGAGACTGGCTCGCCGGAAATATTCAGCACATTTTTCCGATTTGGCACGCATCTAATTTCAATTGCGCGATTGAAGGCTATGCCTACTCTCCCGCTCAAAAGGATGTGTATCAATTGATGGTCAAGAGTGGAATAGTGGATCACGCATTAAAGCAGGAGTTGCCAGGAAAACATGCGCGCGAGTCAGTTCTTGAGCGCATAGCGTTGGCCTATCTTTGGGGTGATGAAGAACTTGATGGACCACGCTTCAAATATCTATTTGACGGTAACCGTGATGATGATCTGTATGAAATAGCCAATTACTTCTGGAGATCGCGCAGCGCAGAACTTAAGGATGAGCATGTCACTCGTATACTGGCCTTCTGGAGGAAGGCAGTCGATTCGCTGCAAGGACGCAAGGCCACAGCGCGGCAGATTTATTCAAATCTCAGTAGGTTGGCCTGCTTTTTGCCCACCATAAGTAAAGAAGACCTTCCGAGGCTCTTGATTGTAGCTCGGAATGTTTATGAAGCGTTCGACATCAACAATTTCGTAGAGGAACTCGACCGACTTGCTGGCGAAGCTCCGGCCATGGTTGCAGAAGTGCTGGAGGCGCTCGCAAATGAGGGTAGGGAGATCATCGACTTCGAACATCGGCTTGAACCGCTAGTCAGGAAGTTAGATGCGGCGGGCCAACACTCAAGGGCTCTGAGTATTTCAAATAAGCTGCGCAATTTAGACGGGTTCATAGAGCTTTTTCAAGAGCTTTCCAAGAGATAGATTGCGGATATTCATACAGCTGTCTAAAAACCGGGGTCAATACTGTACGGGGAGCCCGCCACCAAGACGCCCGCCACACAAGGACTTGGCCACGCTGCCGCGATAGACAATGCATGGCCTTGTCCAAAGTAGTTTCTGTGTGACGTTCGCCATAATGTTGAATTGACCCAGATGCTCACTCGGGAGCTGGCTTGATCACTGGATCAGGTCAATTAACGGCAGGTCAGTTTGAGATACAAAACTTTGTCACAAACGGATCAGATTTCGCTGCAAGTTAAAGGCCGATGGTCATTTCTCTTGGGGGAGAGTGGTGCCCGGGGCGGGAATCGAACCCGCGGACGCCATCTTATCTGGACGTACCAGTTTCGATCAAAAGTGCTGACACAATCATCCCGGTGCGTCCTAGGCCACCGCGGCAATGGACAACAACCTTTTCGTCTGAACGCAACCTGTTGAGTATGGTTTGGCCGACATGTGGCCATGCAGTGTCAAATCTATCGTCCGGAACGGAACCATCAATGATTGGTAGCTGGTACCAGTGAAGGGATGCTCTCTTGGCAACTATACCAATTGTTTCTACGCCTAGTAACCGCATCTCTTCCGATTCCATGAGAGTAAGCAATATAGATGTACCCCACGCCCGAATTGTTGCTATGTCGGTTGCTAAATCGCGTTTCCACTGTGCGCCATACCCGCTATCGCCTTGCTTACCAGGGCAAATCGTCATACCGATTTGACCTCGACCTGGCCCTAAATCCAAAGCATCTATTCGAAGTGGTGACGTTAGCGACGTCCTATCGTTGGTCATAAAATCCATCCTTAAAAATTCAGATATGAGATCCAAAAGAATCGTTAGTCTATTCGTTCTGGCTGTTTCTTCTGCATAGCAATCTATAACTTGAATTTACGATTTCGCCAATCCTAAGTAGGATGGGCGCAACTCGGTGATGTCACTCAATAGCTGATTTAAACAGGGAGGCCGTGTTCCATTGCGATGAGCTCATAGAGCACTAGCTCAAGACCTTCTTCAGTTGCGAGTAGAGCCATTCGTAGTCCGTGGCGCGATGGGTTTCGGGCTTAAAGCTGTGGCGAAATCCTTACATGCACTGGGCTTAATTGAAACCAATTGGAAAGACGGCATCGTAGATGGACTTGGCGCGATGGCCGCCGCTTGGTGGGCCAATGCGGAAGCTAAAAGTCAAAATACTAGGATGGAATCCTTACCGTTAATACAGGATGTGATTGAATATAACCAAATCGACTGCAAAGTAATGATGGAGACTTTGTACCACATACGCATGCATTGACATTACCCCGCTAGATTTGAATTTCCCGCCTAGGCCAATGGTTGATTTTAGGGCACGTTGCTATCGATGGTGGTCTCAGTGGCGCTTATGGGCACTCTCTCGATCAAAATGGAAGTCTGCGGGAAGTCGACCATGATATTTATTCAATCGAGCTAGAAATTCTCGCTTTCCGGGCTTTTCTTTGTATTGAATACACGCACGTCTGCGATGCAAACTTCAACGTCATCGCCAGCATGCAATTCGAGCGCCTCTACGACCTTAGTAGGCAGTCGGATTGTCAAGCTATTTCCCCATTTTAAAATTTTCATGTCGCGCCTCTGAAATAGATATATTCAACCTACTACATTCCACCGAGCACAGCTTTTCAACTTAGATCACCCCTGTTGATTTCCATCGCCTTTTGACCCACCGTTTTCATTTGCACTGACCCGCGCAATACTCAGAAATTTCCATCATGATCAACGGCCAGTACCCATCGGGGTGGGTCAGTCATTATGGAAATCCTGGGTCAACCCGGAGTGGACATCAACACACTGCTGTCATTCAGCACCTCTGTCTGCATGACCGCTTTGGAGTGGCACATCGCGAGATACTTACAGATCATCCAACGGACTTTTTATGCCCATTGCGTCTTTATGAACTACATGTGTATAGATCATCGTCATGCACACATCCTTATGTTCGAGCAGTTCCTGGATGGTTCGAATAACTGCGCCGCGTTGCAGTAGGTGTGTGGCAAAGTTGTGTCTCAAAAAATGCTCAGTCGCGCGCTGCAGCACATTTCATGCAGGAGGTGCTTGACCATGTATCGACTTTCCTCCCCGTGATATTCTTCCCCTCATCCCTAGGCGTCATCAACGTAATCCAATGGGTTACCCGAATGCAAGCCAGGATACACGACAGAATTGCGGAAGGGATATCGGTCACATGTGGGATATATTTGTAGTTAGATTTCACCATGATAGACGAAGATCTTGAGGACACCGAGTTCTTCAATACGTTCGCCCACTCTGGGACGAGATGGGACCGCGATCCTACGTGCTGGCGATACATGGATCTGCTGAGCGTACTGGCCATCCTTCAAAAGGAGACCCTTCACTTTACACATATATCGGACCTATATCGCTACGATCCGCACGAGGGGACGGGAGGCCTGCTCATCAATGTTGTGAACGACCCCATTCCACCAAGTATGATGGTCTCCCCACCCGACCCCCGTGTCGAGGAGCAGAATCGAATAGAAATCGAGGCAATTCATGCAGAGCTTCGTATACCCCTCGCTGAGCAGCTGCCAAAGTTCAGAGAGAAGGTGCGCCAGTGGGACAAGGACAACGAGTCTATCTACATCAGCTCGTGGCACACCAACGTGATGGACTCCGATTTCATGTGGAGGATCTACGGCAAGTATGAGTACGGATTTGCAGTTGTATCTTCCGTGCAGGACTTGGTTCACTCAATTAGCGACGCCGGTATCGCCGGCTGTAAAGTGGGCCGTGGGTTTGTCGTGTACCCAACCCGAGATCAGTTGGTGAGAGAGAAGTTTGAGGAAATAATGGGTAGCTGTGCTGCCTTCATGATCAAGTCCCCACCGTATTCACCTGAGAACGAGTTCCGTGTATTCGTCAAGGCAAAGAAGCGAGTGGTTTCGTGCGATCTAAGAGTGAACCTTCGACGGCTGGTACACAGCATTCGCATCTCACCTCTCGTTCCTCGATGGGCTGTGCGACCGCTACTCGAGACATTAAACCCGCTCTGTCGTGCAAAGAAGTTACCTGAGGTTGAGAGCGGAATTGGATCGCTTAGAGAGTTATAACTTCCGCATGCCCCAGACCGGCTACAGCGGACTTCGCCCGCTTCCGCCGACAGGTGATGCGGGGCATTAGCTTATAAGGCATACGATATGCAGAAGTCGATAGTTCTAACTTCGCCAGATGCGCTGACGGTCGAGTTTAGCCGTTGTTGCACAAAGTACAGAGATTTGCACGTTGCTGTAGCTTGGTGCGGGAATCCGGATCAGACGCTTCCATATCACCTTATCGCTGACTTCGACGGCCAAGTCACTGTCACGGTGGGCATCGCCTTCAACCATACTCACCCAGATGCGATTGGCTGGTTCGAGAATATCGGTGCCGACCTACGCATCTTCAAGGATGATACCTATCTTTTCCACCCCAAGGTATATCTGTTCCGGAATAAGCAACAATACGCGCTGTTTGTTGGGAGCTCAAATCTAACGTACGGCGGTTTCTATACAAACTGTGAATGCAATTGCCTGATCGAGGGATCAACTGCCTCCGGAACCGGTAAGGACATCCGCGCCCTTGAAAAATTGCTGACTTCGTGGCGAAGTTCCCGCTACTCCTTCAAACCCACTGCTAAATGGCTTGCGGACTATCGCCGTCATTACGAAACCACTGCCCGAAAGCAACGCAAGCAAAGGATGAAGACGCCGCCGCGGGCAGAAGAAGATGTGGCAACGGCCAGTTGGTTACGGCACGCTGACTGGAACGTCTATTACCGCAAGGTTTTGTCAGGGTTGAAGCAATATGACCGCAACGGACAGGTGTATCACGATGTGCTAAATGCCGCAGCGGAACTTGTTCCGACTCCTTGGACCGTGGGCTACTTCCACGACATTAATAAACGTCGCGTAATCGGAGGGATCAAGCCGTACGGTTGGCTCGGGCACGTCGCCGCGTCCGGTCAGTTCCGTCACCTGCTTGCCAATGGGGCATCAAAACAATGGTCGGCAATCGTTCAAGCAATCAATGGTATTGCCAAACTCGATTCACCAATAGACTGGTCGCGGCTCAAGAGTCTTCTAGATAGGTTGGTGTCGCTAGGTCCAACAATGAAGGTCTGGAGTAGGTTGCTTTGCCTAGTACGGCCTGATCTCTATTGCACCGTAGCTGCTGATTCCGTTCGACAGAATCTTTCCGAGATACTGGGTCTTCCACAAACGCGGTTCAATAACACGAATGGATATATCCAACTGACGAAGTTGATACATGCCTCGCCGTGGTTCAACTCAAAGGAACCATCGTCACGTGCAGAGGCTGCCATTTGGAGGCGACGTGCAGCATTCTTGGATGCCGTATTCTATTGATGGAAAAGGCGAATAACAGCGTGCAGCTGACGGGGCTCGGTGCCGCAGCTGATGCAGAGCGTTAAGAGAATTTGGGGTAAAAAGCGACCGCTTCTGTTGACACAGCGAGGGGCCGTAAGCAGCACGGCGCCTAAATACAATTCTAATGCACGTCGGCCGGTCTAGGCGGGAACCGACGGTGGCGGGTTTCAACTGGAATCACTGGCGGCTTTCCCACCGGAACGGGTGGTGGTTTTCAGCTGAATACGCACGTTACCCCGCCAGGCTTAGATTTAACGCCTAGGCCAATGATTGGTTTCTAGGGTACGTTGCTATTAATGAATGACTCAGCGTCGCTTATGGGCACTCTCTCGATCAAAATGGAAGTCTCCGGGAAGTCGACCGCGATATTTATTCAATCGAGCCAGGAATTCTCGCTTTCCGGGTTTTTTCTTTATGTTGAATTCACGCATGTCTGCGATACAAACTTCAACGTCATCGCCAGCATGTAATCCGAGTGCCTCTACAACCGTAGATGGCAGTCGGATTGCCAAGCTATTTCCCCATTTGCAAATTTTCATGGCGCGCCTCTTTAAGCGATATATCAAGTCTTTTAACCATTATCTAGGCATTCTGGCGCCCATCTGCAACATGAGAGGCATACGCGGGGGTAGTTGATCTTTAACCATACACACCATACTCCATCCTGGCCAACACAGCTAAGATGACCTGCCTGTTGCCCGTAAGCAGCATCTCCCATGCGGTTTGACCTTTGAATGCCTCAAGCGGGTCACTAAACCAAAGCGCCGCCTCTTTCTCATTCTCAAGTGTTTGAATGGCTTTCTCATGCAACTCTGTGTCGAATTCTTTAAGCTTGCGGAATGCAGACTGGCTTACATTGTCAAACTGGCGTTGCGCCGCGGTAATCTCAGCGCAGATGCCCTTAATGTCTAGAGTTGGCATAGTTGTCCTTCCTAAGAATAGCTTTTTAAATTTGGGTTTCCAGATTATCGTGTTGTTCCTCAAGCCTACTGACGCACCAGCGCGAACCCGCAATGGGCAGATGTCTGCCAAATCATGATCATCGAATTGAACCTATCCGTTGCCTGCGTAGTTTAGTCAAGGCATCTATCTAAATACTGTCGAACTTTAGGTGTTCCCTCGGTCAGGATAATATCGATGGGCCTTTTGCCGCCAAAGGCATTGTTGTGACTGGTGCACCAAAGGGTTCGGTATTCTGGGTTGTGTGGCGCCAAAAGCATCAACGCCTTGTGCATGGCATGAATGTCCTCAATGCGCTGAAGGACAGTCTTATCAGTGGGATAGCGCCCATGCATATAACTCTCCAAGGTATCGGGCGTAGCACCAAGCACATTGGCGCATTGTGCAGCCGGTATGTTCCAACTCTTCAGGATGTCTAACGCTAAAATCACAGCTTTACCGGCCGGTATCATTATCCGATCGGTTGCTTTTCCCACTACTGGATCGCAGAACGTGTTCGGTATCAAAAATCCGCGCATCTCGAATTCGGCAATCGTTCCGATGGAGATTCTGGGTTCCCGTGAGTCCGTAATATTGTCAGTCATGGACTGGTGGCCTGTGTGTTGGATTTTGTCAGGTGTTCCTTGAGGAACATCTGCAGACCAAAGAACACTGTACGGTCGTACTCGCTATAGCGGGATTCGACGTATCTTGAGACCTGCATCATGCCTACCAGGTAATGTCGATAGTGCGAAGCCTTATAAGAATCCGTGTTGAGAATCAGGTTGGTACTCATCTCCGTTGTCCTTACTTGATGATCTCGACACCTTTGCGCGTCTTAAGCCGATAAAGCATGGCCGGACGGTGTGCACCCTCGCGACGGAACTTGCGAGTGGCTTCAAGCTTGCCGAGCGCGAGGATGGCCTTACGAAAATTGCGCTTGTCGAGCGGCTCGCCCCGGATGATTTCGTAAACAGCCTGCAGGTCGGTCAATGTGAAAGTCGCCGGCAGGAACTGGAACGCAATGGTGGAATAATCGAGTTTGGCCGAAAGGCGTTCGCGGGCGAGTGTAAGGATGGCCTTGTGATCGAAGGCCAGCTGCGGCAGACGGTTTGCCGGAAACCATGCTGCGGCGTCCGCGTCGGCACTGGCCTTTAAAACAACCTTGACGTTCGGTATCAGCGCGTAATAAGCGACTGTGATCACCCGTTCCCGGGGGTCACGGTTCACGCTACCAAAGGTGTAGAGCTGTTCGAGGTAGTACCCTGAGACCCCGGTTTCCTCCAGAAGCTCCCGGCGGGCACTGGTCTCCAGGTCCTCATCTGGCCTTATAAATCCCCCAGGCAGAGCCCACGCGCCTTTGAAGGGCTCGTTGCCACGTCGAACCAAAAGGGCCTTCAGGGCGGCATCCTGCAGGGTGAAGACCACGATATCCGCGGTCACTGCCAGGTGGGGGTATTCGTAGCTGTAGGGCATGGCCGAAACCTTGATAGTGTCCAAAACACACTATCAAGATAGTGTAGTATTAACACTATGTCAAGGGGTCAAATGGATATTTTCATAGCGACCAAAACTATAACCGGAGATTCAATGACTTATGCCAAACAACGCTGAGGTATTTAGGGCAAAACTGAGGGTGTCATGTATTGGGCCATCGGGTCCAATTTTTGTAGCTGTACCGTCAAATTCGCCGGTTTCGCGGATGAAGAAGTATTCCCTCCTGTTTACGGTCATTTTTGAATAGTACGGCGAAACCGAAACCCTGATCTTGTCCCCCGTTTCTGGGTCGTAATAGGTAAACGGCAGGATAGCCGCAAGTTCAGTGGGGTTAGTCATTTTTGGCTACTTTAAAAATGTGCGCTTGAAACTGACCCACTACCTTAATACCGGACAGAAACCGTTCTATGTGCATTTCCTACAAATTAACGACGGTTTTGAGATCGCCTGCGGCCACCGCATTCATATAGGCCAGTATGAGTTCTCGGGTTCGATACCGACCAAAGGCCTTTTCGTCCTGTTCACGCACGATAGGAAACTGATCTAGGATGTATTCAGCATCTTTACGTTCCACGCTGTAAAGATGAAAGAACAGCGCATCCAATCGCGCCATGCGGTGACGACGATCTTCCTCTTCCCACTTAAACGGTTCACCGCTATACCCCATGTCATGCGCAAAAGCTCGAAGGTCGATACTTGTGTAAGTCAGTCGTAGCACTTCATTTTTAATAAATTCACCGATTAGCCGGTTGCCAACTTTGGCTAGATAATTTTCCGGTGGCAGCATTGGTAATTGTTCGATGATAAAGAGATTCAAATTCTGACCTTGCACCTTCTGACGCAATACATAGTCCAAAACCATGCTATTCAAATTCGCCAAGAAAAAAGGCGCGGTATTTTTGTATGAATCATGTTTGTCTGCAACAAATAAAGGCAAGGAATTTCCAAAGCCATAGGCGGGTGCAACAGAAGCAATCATGGTGCGAACGTTGGTGGGAGCAGTCACGTGCTTGAAACACACAACCCAGTTAAACTCGTCATTACGCAAGACATTTTTCGTATCCACCCAAAACTGTGGTGTGGGCAGCCAGTTGGGGTCAACATGCTGTGCAAGTGTTGCGGATTCCGGCTGGGCGGGACGATGCAGGTTATTGGGATTCACAACTATGCTGGCGGCGCGATGGTCGTACATTTGCACCATCTTGCCTTCGTAAAGTGGCATATACTCCTCATTGGCTTTGCGTAAACGGTTACCATTCACCGGATAAAAACCCGCCGATTCCAGCTCCGCATGCGTCTTGAAGAGATGTGAGTCGTTAGTCATATCAAACATGCGGAGATACTTGACTGGCCATACTTCTTTCGGCGGGCTGCGGCGACGATCCACCAGCACCGGCAAGCGGCCATAAATGGCAGTAGTGAGGGCTGCATCACGGCGGCTGCGGAAGATCGGCGCAGTGCCAGTGTTGGGATTGACAGTAGTGAAATCCTTGGCGGTTAAACTGAACTGGCGTTCGGGATCTGCCAGTTCGGATACAGCATGCAGAAAGAAGGCGCAACGGCAGGTTGCGAAAGTGCGCCCTGGTCCACCAAACACGAGGGCACAAAACTTGAATCGTGAATCCACATCTAGGAAAAACCCCTTCTTGTTCTCGAAATCGAACAGCACGCTCAGGCGACCGGTGGTGGCGACACTTTTGAAGAATTCGCTAGCACCGAGATCGGAAGCGATACCGGATGGGGTGAGAAGGCCCACTAGGCCGTTGTCTGCAATTAGATTCCCTGCGCGCTCCACGAACAGGGAGTACAGGTTCACGTCGCCCCCGGAGAACAGTGGATACTCACCGCACTCACGCATCACTCGGATGGCGGTATCAGTGCGCTCACCTGCAGTGAGATAGGCCCGATAGAGTGGATCGCCGGATTTTTCCAGGGCTGTAATCAGTTTCTTACGTTCGGAGGCGCGGGTTGCCTTAGCGATTTGCGGTCGGCGGGCGGCGAACCATTCCACTTCCTGGAGCTTCATCCGGTCCCAAGGCGGATTGCCGATAACGGCATCAAAACCACCTACTGGTCGGCCATCTGCGAGATTACGCCAAACCGTGGGGAAGGCGAGTTCCCAATGCAAAAAGTGCTCGTGCCCGGCGAGCGCTCGGGCTTCGTTCAATAAGGTATGTACCGCTTCGGCATCTGCGTAATCTTCCGATTTCTGTGCGACCACAGTACCCGCAGAAATCGCTTTCATCAGTTCACCAAATTTGCCGCTAAGCAGTTCCGCCACAGGGCGCCCACCCTGCTGAATAGAAGAACGCTTGCCTTTCATCGGAAACTTCCAGCGCAGCGCTTGCCAGACATCTAACAGTTTCCACAGGGGTTGCAATTCCCGTTCAATGTCATCGAATAGTGAACGCGATTCCTGCACTTCAGCGATGTCTACGTCGGTTAATTCCGACAGGCGACTCATGGAATCGGTAGCCACCCCGATGCGCGTAAATGTACCCAGATCAAACAGCGAACCCAAAGCGCGAAGCTCCTCGACTACGATTTCCACATGCTCACCATACAAGGCGTCGCCGACACGGATGTGGTGATCCAGAAAGGACAGCGGCGCGCCTACTGTAAAGGTATGCAGCCACAATGCCACCTTGGCGAGCTCCACGGCCATGGGATTCTTGTCCACGCCGTGAATCACGCGCTTTAGAAGCATACGACGCACGATGTGGCGATCGTCCAACTGATCTTCAGTCACACTCCAGCCGTGCTGGCGCGACGAATCGAGGATACGGGTGCGGATGTCACGAATGCGGCGTATCAGCGGTGATTCATAGGGTCGCCCATCCTCTGCCCACTTCACTTCCGCGGTGGCATCCGCCATAAGCTCCAGCACCCGGTCTGCGAGATAGTCTACCAGCGATACCAAAAAGTGGCCGCTGCCAATGGCTGGATCGCAGATTTTCAGGTCCAGCACGCGCACCGCCGGATCGTAGTCGGCCAGACTATGCAGGCGTTCGTTCTTCGGCTCGCGGCTTTTGCCCAGCGCCTTCGCCTCTCGGAGGAATGCGGCCACCCGCTCATCCACCAACGGTCCAACCGACTCCACGATGATGAGCTTCACCAAGTCGTCATGCGTGTAATAGCTACCGGTGTCCTTGCGCGCAAATACGCTGAGCTGCGTGTGCACGCCCCCTTTCGGTGCGGGCACAAGTATGTATTCCAACAGGCGCTCATAGATAGAACCCAGATGTTGTACTGAAAGATCGCGGTAATTGATCCAGCGCCGGCCCTCACCGCTGCTTGTACGCGACAAACCATCCAATAGTGCAACTACTTCTGCATCAGGAAGGCGGGTGCGGGTTAGTAATGGATGCTGATTCGCATCGAACAGACCGCCGTTATACGGAGGTATGCCGATGGATTCGTCACCCTCGCTGATGGCGCGGAACAATTCATTGAGTCGGCCATAGAACTGCGCTGATGTTGTGCTGAAGACATCACCGGCATCCACTCGACTTGCGATTTCCTCTCGAATTTTCCGCAGCGAGTAATCGTCATAACGTCGGTCATGCACTGGCAGTAGATTGCGGTCCTCGGCGAATAGTACGAACAGGAATCGGTACAGCAGCACCAGTGATTCGCATCGCAGCGCGTCTAGATACTCTTCAGTGTGCGATTTCGGCGCGGAAGGATCGTGCAGTGTAAGCGCCGCGGACAGACGTGGAAAGAGTACGTCGAATACTAGCGCGCCCAGATCCCTGGATACACGCTCCTCCCAGCGGCGACTTTCTTGCAAAGCTATGAGGTGAAAGGAACGTTTTCCCGCATCGTCCGCCTGTGGTAGGAAAGCCGTACGACTGAACAATAGTATGAATGCCCGGAGGAAGTGATCAGGTTTGGTGCTTTCTGGGCTGAACAGATCTGGTTCAGCGCCAGCCACTGCCAACAAAGTAGCCAGATCAAATTCTAGAAACTCCTCAGAACGCGCCCGAGCATCCTGCCAATAAAGCCGCCAATGTCGACCATTGGTGAGCAAACCCCATTTTATCGCGGCCTCCGAAGCTACTTCTGCGCGACTCAGATAGCGCAGTATTTGGTTGGACGGTGCGACCGGATCAAGCAGGTCTTGTGCATCACCACGATCGAGCGGTCGCTGCCAGCGTTTGGCTTCCAGAAGGGCGTGCGCATAACGATACCGGCGGTCCTCCTTTTCCTCCATCAATGCCTGCGCCTTGCTCGCTGCATCAGCGAATAGCAAAAAATCTGGAACATCCATGCGTCCCTTGCCTGAACTGGTTTGCTGCGGTAACACGTCACGCCACCCGAGCAGGCGCATGAGTGGTTCAATTACTTCGGAAATGGTGACTGCTTCGTTGGGTCGTAGCGTGGCTGGAAAAGCCGTGAGCGCCTTATTCGCCTTGCTGCGGAATGCCGCCATTTCGGCTTCAGTGATCTTCGCCCATGCAGAAGTCTGCTGGATGCCCTCTTGGAGAAAATCCTGGGTGAACAGCTTGCCTTGCAACGGTCAACCCTCTTTGTTGGCGTCTGTTTAAGTAACAGACCTTCGTAAAATAGCACCATACTCGCCGTTAGATAAGCGGCTTACAACTGGTCATCTCGCTTAGATTTTATTGTGAATAGGGATAAGTGTTAACCGAAAACCTGATAATTCGTTAGTTTTACGGCTATAATTGTTCTTGATACTCGCTCGTGACTAGTCAACTGCGGGGACTCAAGAGCTACATGCTTAATCAAGCCAAAATCGCACAAATGGCCGCCTATCTGCTCCAGAGGCAGGGTGGCACCATGTATTTACTCAAGCTTACAAAACTTCTCTATTTATGTGAGAGAGAAGCTGTTGCCCGCTTTGGAACATTGATAAGTGGGGACATGCCTGTTTCAATGCCTCAGGGACCCGTCTTGAGCCAAACCCTCGATTTAATGAATGGTGCCTCTCCACCTGTTCCTGGTGGCTGGGATTCTTGGATTTCTGACCGCGAGGGCTATTCAGTTTCTCTTAATCCAGAAGTTGAAGGGTTTAACCGTTCGCACCTAGATGCTTTAAGCGATGCCGAGATTAATGTTCTTGATCGTGTTTGGCAACAATTTGGCCAAATGGATCGTTGGGAAATTCGAGATTGGACTCATAACAACTGTGCAGAATGGCAGGACCCGAATGGGTCTTCCCTACCAATTCAAATGATGCAATTTTTTCAAGCCGTTGGATTTTCAAATGAGCAGTCAAGATTACTAAATCTTGAGGCCAATGCTGAAGATTGTCTAGATAAAACTTTTGCTTCTCTTTAACATTAGATTTGTACATTCCACTCAGACGCGTCACTTTTTTGATGCCCTCTGGCAACGATGGGTATCATTTATTTATCCAAGTAACCGAGCAACTCGGTGAGAATAACGAAATCCTTATTGTAAATGCATCTACGATTCATCCAAACATTTACCATGATTCTACTTGTGTATTAAACGTAGGAGACCACCCCTTTATAATTCATCCTTCTTATGTGAGATACGATAAATCGCGTATTGTGCCAATTGAAAAAATTCAAAATGGTATAAGAACTAATACATTGATCCCTCGTGAAATGCTTTCAGAAGATGTATTTAATAGACTAATTCAGGGCTTCCACAACTCACCGCATGTTGCTCCCCTCATCTTAAGTTTTCTTGAAGAAGACCAGAACTCTGAAGATTGATTGTGAAGCTTTCATAGTTTGGATGGCTAACCTAAATCAACCTGCTTTCTCTTCAAGGTCACCACTCATTCCCTTAAAAGAGGTCACGCATGCCCAGACAATGGTATCTGGGCGATGACGAATTCTCGCCCATCGTACGTTCAATTCATATAAGCCGCAGATATTTCAGGGGATTCTACTAGCAGTTTAAGTACTCGCTTGACGTAAGGCCTCTTCAAATTCGATCCGGTTCGCGATCACTACTGGCGTCTCTTTCGGATCGTCGATACGATAAGCGATATCTAGCCGGAGCCTTTTATTGAAGTAATACAGCAATGCTCGCCGTACGGGAATGCGTACCTCTCCATTTTTCATATTGTAATCAAGTGCGACAGTCTTTTTCTGGCTCTTCGACAATTTGGGATTGGGTATCAGTGAAACATCGAAAAGCGAGACCCATTGAATGTCGTCGGTGGCGACAGCTGCTGGCGGTACCTCTTGGCCCAAGTCAAGAAACCGCGACAGAATAAAATCCTTAAACCTGGACTCCAAATGGCAATAAGCGCGCACATGCCAACGCAGGCCGTCAAATGCAAGCGCATGTGGAGTTATCTCACGCCATAGGGGAACCGGACGCGACACGTTCATAGAATGATAGTAGACCTTGATCCCCTTTGCCCGGTGTATGGTCTTTAGCACCCTTCGCAGGATCAAAGGATCAACTCGACGATGCGGAATTGGCATTGAGTCTATCGCCGGCGGTGAGCCAATGTTTGCATTTTCGGTCGAAATGACGTTGTCTGAGATGGCTTTCAGTTGTACGAGATAGCGATCGGCGCTGGGTTGGAATAAGCGAGGGCGAAAGTTCTCAGCGGCAACAAATCGTTTCATGGATAAGTCGTAGTCGAGGTTCTTCGGAGCCAACCTCTTATAAAGAGCTAAGTCCGCGGAAGCTTGGGCAACGGAGATCCCAAAACGGTCCGTGATATCCCCCCGTTTTAGGGTGCCTTCCCAAAATAGTCTGAACTCAATGAATTCTAGCCTTTGATCCGTACCCCATCGCCGTTTGAGTGCGTGACTGTTCACCATATTGATATTATATATAAAGTAACTTGACAGATCAAGTATATTGATATATATAGATACTAGCCTAATACACATGAGGATGGAAGCGATGGGCAACGAGGATTCCAGCCACAAAGTGAGGGTGCATATCTCGGGGCGGCCAGTTGAACTGTCGAGCCCGCTCTCAGGAAACGCGCTCTATGACGCGGCCAGGGTGCCTGATGGCGAGGTTCTGTATCGCGAGGTAACGGGTGACCGGGAGGATGAGCACGTGTCAAAGGAGGCGATGGAAATAGTCCTATTCGAGGACGAGCACTTCTATGGCGATCATCCCCACAAGGTCGAATACGTCATTATTGTCAATGCGCGGCGCAAGACCGTGCAAGGGCACAAGATTGCATTCGCGGTGGTTGTGCTACTGGCATTTCCTGCCGGTCCGCCGACGCCACAAACTGTCTACACAGTGGCTTATAGCAATGGTCCTCCACGCAACCGCGAAGGAAAGATGGTCCCCGGCCAGTCGGTCCGGATCAAAGAAGAAATGGTCTTCGATGTCACAGAAACTAGTCGATCGTAACCGTGACCTTTCGCGTCTTCGCGACGAGGGCTACAACGTCGATGTGCGCGACGGATACCTTGTTGTTGCCGATATTCCGTATGTCGATGGTCAACGTCGGGTTTGCCGTGGGACGCTCGTCTCAGAGCTAACCATGTCGGGCGATCACACCCAAAAACCCAGCACTCACGTTATCCGGTTTGCCGGTGACTTCCCTTGCACCAATCTTGGAACGCCAATAGAGGCCATCCGCAATCAGTCTCAGCGCCAACAATTGACGCCAGGACTGATTGTTGACCACGCGTTCTCTAGTAAACCGAGCGCGGGCTTCTACAAGGATTATTACGAAAAGGTCACGACATACGCCAACATCCTGACTGGTCATGCGCAGGCGATCGATCCAGGTGCATCACCCTTGGTATTCCGGCCGGTCGTGGCCTTGGAGGATGAGTCTGTCTTTCAATATATCGACACCGCATCCAGCCGTGCGGGGATCGCCCTTGCCAATCGTAAGCTCGTGATGAACCGCGTCGCTATCATTGGCCTTGGAGGCACCGGGTCCTATCTGTTGGACTTTATCGCCAAAGCCCCTATCAAAGAGATTCATCTCTTTGACGGCGATAAATTCCTTCAGCACAACGCTTTCCGAGCGCCTGGGGCTCCGTCGCAGCAGGACCTTGAGACTGGTTCCTTTAAGGTCGACTATTTCAAATCGATCTACGAGCGCATGCACCGTGGCATCGTGGCACATGCTCATTTTGTTACGCGTGATGACCTAGAGCTGCTTCAACAGATGGACTTCTTGTTCATTTGCATGGACTCAGGTCCAGTCAAGCGCATGATCATTGAGGGTCTGCACGCTGAAGAACGGCCCTTTATCGACGTCGGAATGGGCATTGAGCTCGTCGAGGACGTCCTAACCGGAATGGCACGCATTACTACCTCCGTGCGCAGCCATCGCGACCATATTTGGGATTGCATCTCAGTCGCTGCTAATGCGGCTGAGAACGTCTATACCAGGAACATTCAAATTGCAGAATTAAATGCACTTAATGCAGCGGTAGCGGTTATCCAGTGGAAAAAACTGTGCGGATTCTATTTCGACCCGATCCCGTCCTTCAACTTGACCTATGTCATTAGTAGCAACAAATTGCTCAGCGACGAGACCGTGAATGACGAAGTCTCTGCATAGATCGTTCTCAATGGAGGCCAGCGCTCCCATCATCTACAGCCACCTGTTTGTCAGCGCTCTGCCTGACAAGCTGGAAGACGGCATCCTATATGTGTGCATTCGCTACGCGACAGCGGCGCACAACTGCTTCTGCGGTTGCGGCCGCGAGGTAGTAACGCCGATTCATCCGACAAAATGGCAGCTCATCTTTGATGGCGTGCACGTCTCGCTGTTCCCTTCTATAGGCAGCTGGTCTTTGCCTTGTCAATCGCACTACTGGGTGCGAGATGGGCAGATCGAATGGGCGGAAGGTTGGTCGCGGGAGAGAATTGATAGTGCGCGAGCGTGCGACCTTGCTGCTCAGGAAGCGTATTGGAGCGATGCCTCCAACCAAACGCCCACGGTAAATGGGAGATCATCGCCACACGAAACATGGTGGCAAAGGCTTCTGCATTGGATGGGGAAGAAATAAGATGTTCAATATTGAGTGCTATTGGGCAGGCCGATTGGCCGGGGCGACCACTCCGACACCCAGCAAGCTGACAGGTTGGTTTTCAAAATCCGAGAAAGTTCCTGGTTTTGTGGAACCGACTCTCTCATTGCTAGAAGGCAATCCCGAGACTGCAAAGCTTGTGATCATCGCGGCACCGGGCGCAGTTGGTAAGAGCTCGTATGCACACGCCTTGGCGGCGGCCACAAATATGGCAATCGTGGATCTCGCTAAAACGACACCATTAGGCGGAAATTTCTTCAAGGGTGGCCTAGCAAATGCATTTGATCTGACAGCCTTAAAAGACGCTTCGGAGGGTAAGATAGGACTTGTTATTGACGCGCTTGACGAAGCTCAAATGCGCGCCGGACCCCAGGGTTACGAATCGGGCCTTCTCGATCTTGCGGGCATCGCGAACACGCCATCAGCATTGCCAGCGGTATTGCTTGGCCGAGCGCTAGCCGCAGTAGACGCTTATCTCATGTTGAGTACTGCCGGATATCCCGCGTGCCTATTACAAATCGAATTCTTCGCTGGCGATCAAGCCGCACAATATCTAATCAACAAACTGCCGCTTATTGCGGCGCGGTCGGAAAAAGTGGCCGCGGCCTTTAATGGTCACAGCAAGATATTCCAGGAGCTCGCGGAACGTACGAGAGAGCGTATCATGAAGGTCGCCGGCGCAGACAGGACACAATTTTCTGGCTATGCACCAGTGCTCGACGCAATTTGCGAGTTCGCGCTTGAGGAAGATGAGTTAAATCCGCAAGCGAAGCTTTCCAAGCTGAAGTCGACAAGCCAAATCGAACTCATAAGCGACATTACCTCATCGATCTTGGAGCGCGAGCAGGGCAAACTGCAAAGCCAGTTTCGGGAACAGCATCCCACGGTGCCCGCAGACGTGATCAAGCAGCTCTATACCGTTCAAGAGCAACTTCAGCGAGTTGCCTTCAGCCTGTTCGGCGGGATAGAGCCAGCGCCGCCGGCCCTCTCGAGCGACGAATGTCTCGCAACCTATCTCGACATGGTCGCGCGTTTTGCGCCTCAACATCCCTTTCTCGCCACAGCGGGCCACGCATCCAACCCGGTATTCGCTGCCTACGTCGTGGCTTGGGCGTTGATGCAGGAAAAACTATCCCCTTTGGCTCGCCAAGCGGTACTCGCAAAGCCTGCCTTAATGTCAGGCATTGTGTTCGAGCTGTACGTCAGGCAACTCACGGAGCGTGGTGAGAACCACATTCCGCTTGCTGATGTCGGTGTCCTCTATCAGGCACTCAATTCTCAAGTTACGCCCGGACAGCGTGTCCAGTTGGAGGTCAGCAGTGACCAATTGGAGGTCAACGTAGGTCAAAACGCTATCGAAATCAATTTCGAGATATTGGAGAGAGCAGATCCGACAACTGGTTACGTTGCGGATGGTCCCACATGGGGACCATTTGCAAGCGATGCAGACAAAACGGGGCTCGAACTTCATTCGCCATTCTCCAATGTTTATGTTGACGCGCCCATCTTGCTAGAGCTTGGGGATGGAATCATTCAGCAGATTGGTGCACCTACAGAATTATCGGTGGACATGCTCTTGATATTGGCAAAGCAGGTGCTTGTTCACAACATTACCCCAACAGGTCCAAAGACTCTGCAAACTGTTTCGCTGATCGCAAAGGAGGCTTCTTGTGAAGGTGTCCAGGCGGTCAACGTGCGTGACGACGCGGCATTGTCCGTCTGTTGGCCAGGTGCCAAGGCATTTCCCTGGACGAATTATTTCTCGGATATTCCTGAGGCAGAACAAGATGTAACCTTCATGCGGCGCCGATTGCGCAAAATTCTTACGGCATTCCGATCCCATAGCAAGGGCGCGTTGGTCAGGCTTGCGGCTAAGATCAATTCCAGTCGCATGACAAAGGACGCGCGTGGTATCGCGCTCGTAAACAAACTAATAGAAGACAAGATATTGGTCCCATTTGCCGGCGGTAAGTTCTTCTGCCTTGATCCAGATGTTATGGGCACAATTCTGGGTATGGGCTACCACGACCTCGCACAATCGCGGTTCACGCCAGAATGTGATTCTTATTTAGTTGACATAGCGGGACACGTTCAGTGGCCTGTGTTGCCATAAAATAAAGTTGTATCCCTGCCAGGTTTGAATTAGCGCCTAGGCCAACGGTTGGTAACATTCACAGGGGACAACACCGGGAGGATCGATTTATGGTTCCCAACTGGATCGAATTATGGTTACCCTGCCAAAAGTGTTCATTTCAAAGAGGTTTGGCCACTTTGGCCATACCACGATGATATAAAATTTAACGGGTGCCTGTCCTAATCGTTTGCCCGCTTACGACCTGTTGTAGTTGGCGGTTCGATTCCACCTCTGGCCATGACATAACCGGGGATTATGCGCGGAATGATTTGAACGTCTGCTCCAAGAACAAATGCAGCCCTCAATATCCGGCGTTTATGAATCAGCTCCTTCTACTTCTCCTTCCAACCCGTAGCGGAATTTCGAGCTGACCCAAATTACGACTAATCAAGTGTCTACGAAAGCGGGAGCGGTCCACAATGACTTACCCAAGTTAAAGGAATGGCTTGCTCAGCCCGATGTTTAAGTAAGTGGATATTCACTTGTGTAGGGGGTAGTCTGTATATGGCGTTGCGGGCCATTGTGCGTCATCTCATAGGAGAGGACTATGAAATCCCTTATACAGTTGGTCGTATTGCTAACTATAGTCCTCGGCGGATGCGCTAATCCTTACGTCAAGTTTTACCAAAGCAACTTAGGAGGCCGGCCAGCCTCCACTTTGCCATCCTACATGCCATGTGATGGTCCGCCCATCATCTATTCCAGCTCCAATGCGAAAGCTGACGTTCTTGAACTAGAACGTCAAGGCTACAATCCGATAGGTTATTCGTCATTCGAAGGCGCGGCCAAGTACATCACGAAGGACAATATCTTGGCAGAAGCGAATGCCCTTGGCGCGTGCAAAGTGCTCGCCGTATCTCAATATTCTCGTACTGTCAGCGGAGCGATGCCATTGACTGTCCCTAATAACAGCACTTCGTATTCGTCAGGTACGGCTACTGCCTATGGAAGTGGTGGCTACGCAACAGCTTATGGCAGCGGGACCACCACCACATACGGTACTCAGACAGTAATGATGCCTTATAGTGTTGAGCGGTTTAATGCTGGAGCCATTTACTTTTTTAAATATGCAAGTATCACCGGAACAATTTCTTTGCCTGTACCGCCGGAAATCAGCAAGATAATTGGGCACAACGGTGGCCTCCTAGTTAAGGTCGTAGTGCGTGACGGTCCAGCTTACAAAGCGGACATCATGGAAGGCGATGTGTTATGGTCATTTGGTGGGAAAGAAGTAGATGAACAAAATATAATGCCGGTTTTGTTTCCGCTACAGGGTCAATCGGTCAGCGTAGATATCTATCGTGGCGCGACGCTTCTCCATAAAAAGATGACACTCAATACTCTACCGCATCCGGAGCTCGTTCCACCACAACAGCAATGATCTCCAATATTAATCTGAAATCTGAAGTTATGGATCAAAGCGGTTGGATTGTTCAATAGCTAATTATTAGTGCCCATTGAAGGTCATAGGCACACCATTATGAGTTGTCGCGATATTTTCTTGGACCAACTGATTCTGATAAATATACCCAGCTTGAAGCATACGTATGCGTAACATTTTCATTCAATGTCCGCTTCTGGCCCAGACTGTGTGAAAACGCATCCGATATACTGACACAAAGTATGCGACGGCATCTGAAGCTTGGCTGATCAAGTAAGGTAGCGTTAAGTACCAACTCGCCGATAGTCGTGATCGTTTTCAGATC
>Ga0307373_10001699_pt1 | contig 40958 bp, 21 predicted proteins | sample OX2MG_FD_202534 | JGI IMG/M metagenome (GOLD analysis project Ga0307373, IMG submission 202534) | Soil microbial communities from Risofladan, Vaasa, Finland - OX-2 | ecosystem: Environmental > Terrestrial > Soil > Coastal area > Acid sulfate soil | place: Finland: Risofladan, Vaasa | collected...
GAAGGCATCACTCGCCACACGTAGTCAGTTCATGCTGAAATGCCTGGGGAAAATGACATATCCATTGCTCGTGCTTGTGGATAACGCCGAATGCCTACTGAACACGCAAGGGCAAATTGCCTCATGCTGGAAGCAGTTCTTGCAAGAGTTTCTACGCAGTCAGCATCAAGCATCCCTGGTGTTGGCAACGAGAGAATGGCCTGGCTGGTTTGAGGGAGAGCGTGTTTTTCTTGCTGAGCGGCGGGTACCCGCCCTTTCCATTGACGACGGCGCAGTTTTACTGCAACGACTGGGCCTAGCTGCTCTTCCAGTTACCGAATTGCGCCGGGCTAGTGATGTCGTAGGTGGCGTTCCGCTCTGTCTGGAATGGGTAGCATCTCTGGTACAGGAACCAATGTGGCTCGATAGCTGGGAAGACAGTGACAACATGCAAGAAGGAATGGCAGCGAATGACCCGGAGACGGCTCAGATTGGACGGCTACGACGTCTGCTTGACGATACCTCGCTTTTCGGTGGTCCCATCGCAAGCAAACTGACCCCTTTGCTGGAACGTATTATTGATAAGCGATTATCCCAAGAAGCTGTGCAGGTGTTGCGAGTACTTGCGCTTGCTGATATGCCACTCGGCAAACCCGCTTTGCAATCCTTCTGTCCACGTCCACGTCTGCTCAAAGAACTGAGTACCGTCTCCTTGCTCGTATCTTACCCGACCCGTATCCAGCTGCTACCAATGGTCGCAGCTCAGGTACGTACTCAACTTGGCGGTGAAGAACGCCATCGTCTGGAAGAGCTATTAATTGAGGCCTACTGGCGCTGGCTCAATGAAGGAACAGCTGACATTCGAGAAATGGGAAGTATTGTTGCTGAGTTGGCAATACTGTACTTGCGGAAACATCGATTACTGGATGCTGCTCAACTGGTGATTGGGTCCGGTTGGATCAGTTTCAGCCAGGGATATGCTCCTCGGATCGCCCGTTTTACTCTTGAAACACTTGATAGGTTTGACTGGCATAAAACTGAGGAACTTGAATGTGGGGGTTTGCTCCTTTATTATGTTCTTGCCCCCTATCTCGGCAAATCTGTTGATATGAAACAACGCTATAGTGATTACCAACGCATTCAACAGGCGGTTATCGGCAAAAAGGTCATACTTGCGCCTCTTACAGATGGGCATGTTACAAACGATTTGATGCAATATCATATGCATGCGCTCCGTTTCGAAGAGGCTCAGGCTCTCATGCAGGCATGTGATTGCAGATTGGAACCGTTGCAAAAAGATGATGTAGAACTGCAAGTTTCATTGCTGGAAAAGCATGCATGGTTCTGTGGGAAATGGTGTGAATACGTACATGAGCAAGGATATGCGCAGAAAGCAAATGAGATTCGTGAGGAAGCTATTTCCTTTTATCGCCAGTGTGTGACTACTTTGCTCTCTCTCAATGAAAAGGCCTTTTCTGCAAAAAGGTTTGTTCTCAGCAGGCGACTGTCGCGTGCATACAATAATCTCGGTTATCATCTGTACCGTATGGGGCAGTCTGAGGAAGCTTTAGAGGTCGTTGAGAAAGCTATCATATTGAGAGAACAAGGATATGCTGAAGTTGCTGTTCTTGCAGCTTCTTATGGTCAAAAATCAGAAATTCTTGTAGAACTTGGCCGTTTTCGCGAAGCGGCTCTCTTTAATGAAAAAGCTCTTGCCGAAATACAAAAATGGGCTGACTCAGGCTATACCCTTTCACAGGAAGAAGTTTGGATTTATCATGTGAATCATGGTAAACTCTGCCTTCGTATAGGAAAAGTAGATGTGGCGGAACAATGGCTACTTGCGGCTCTGCCCAACATTCATCCCAGAAGGAGGACATATCGCATGTTTGCAGAAGAGGCGTTAGGAGAAATTGAGCAGTGGCGCAAGAAAACAGTAGCCCATCACTATCAGTTGGACTGGCGCTGGGTTGAGCGACTGCGTGAACTGGATGCATTTGATGCCTACTGGTGGCTGGCACATGCTGGCTCTTTTACCGAAGCCGAGCAGAAATTGTGGAATCAGTTATATACATCTTCTCCAGAGGCATCCATCAAGAAGCAATTAGCGAGCTTGATCGCCCAATCACGAGAACGAGAGCTTGCTCAAGCGATAGCTGAGCAGCGCGAACCCTGTTTCACATACCCCGCGCTTGATAGCGCAGACGTTGCGCGCCGTATCCACGAACTGCTAGAGCTAGATCACGATGTGTTGCACGAGGAACCAAATACACTTGTCCGTCGGCTCTATCACGAAAAGATTGAAGAAGAAGTGTGCTTTCTTCGTATGATACAGGCAACTTCCCAGAAAGACAATGAGCAGTTTCAAAAGCAGAGTTGTTGCGTCTATCCTGCACCAACCTCCGAAGAAGTGGAGTATGTGCTTTCCCAGGTGTGGGACGTGATAGAGCAAGGCCTCCAACGTGAAGAGACGCAACAATACAGCCATCAACTCATCCAATTTATGAACGAGCGGTTGCATCTGGCTCACGATTTTTCACACATAGAGGCAGCAAAGCCTCTTCAGTATTCCTGTGATGGCGCAACTATTCCTGTTGAAAGCCAGCGGAAGGTCTCGGCGCACGTCGCCAAGCAATTCTTCGAGATGGCGTTGCGAGAAAGCGGATATGAAGGTTGGCAAGTCGTCATAGATCAGGCAAGTACCACACGTGTGGAGTCCGGATTGCGACAGGTCATCCTTGCAGATACAGAAATGCCTCTTGAACGTGTTCGTTATTATCTCATTCATGAATTGGGTGGACATGTCGCTCGTGCTATGGCTGGGGAACGTTCCATGCTTGGTCTGCTAGGTATTGGCACAAAAAACTACGCACCGACAGAGGAAGGGCTTGCCGCCTATCAGGAACGACTCATCGCGGAGATGCAAGGCCAACCGGTGAGTGCATGGGGAACGATGCTGGGAACGCTTTCAACCGGGCTGGCAAGTGGCGTAATGACTCCCCCACAAACTTTTATGTCACTTTTTACCTTTCTGGAGTCCTTTTTCTTGCTCCGTCGTCTCCTTAATCAGCAAGATACGGATGAAACAACAGCACAACAACGCGCACGAAAGACAGCGTTGGCAAATTGCCTCCGTACTTTCCGAGGTGTACCCGATCTGCAGCAACCCGGCGTGTGTTTCACGAAGGATGCCATTTACCTGCATGGCTTATGGATGATCGAACGAGCGGTTGCGCAAGACGCGACGGTTCTTGATCGTCTGGCAATTGGGAAAACAGCACTAGAATACTTACCACTGGTGCAAGAACTTGGCATCGAAGCTTCGCCAATGCCCCTGACAAAGCTCGCCTATGCTCCTGATTTATATGACTATATGCAATCTTTTGCCCCTTCAGAAAAAGAAACGGAAAAACATGCATAAAACGTTGCATAAAAATGCAACATATTGCCGGTATTAGTATGGTATAGTGGAAGTATCGTATTGTCGTGCTATCGTTACACAAAGGAGATTGTGCATGGTTTATCAGAAATATCTGCTACCAATGATCGCAGCAGCCGATAGTATGCCCGATGATCCCAATCCACCTGAAGATGAAGGGTAAACAAAGCAGCCATCATAGTTTGTCTCGTCGCCAAGCTATGATGGCTGCTTTGTCTCATTTTCTCAAGGAAGAAGCGAGACAATGGAGAAGTTTGTGCAGTGATATCGTTAATCAACTCTATGCACTATCAGTCTAAGCATAGGACGCCAGCGCAAGCTAGTTGAGGTGTGGTCGTCATAAATAGGAGATCATCATACATATCCCTTACGCCAGCATTTGCCTCACGAACTCACACTCTGGCTTGCTCCAACACATCTTTGACCGTAAACAATAACCCGTTCAACTTCCAGCCAAACAACTAGGCCTCGCCATGTTCTCTCATTCATGTTAGTGCCTACCCCAACGAACTCAATGCCCCGCTTGTCCCAACACATCTTTGATCTTGAGCTTTCCTCTTTTATATCCCACATTCCGCAGTTTGGGATAAGATTTTTATGAATATCAAGAATCACTAGCATCTCAATGGTTTTATGCATGTAATACATGTTTTGCTCGACAATAGAATGAGCTTTTACAAAGTGTTATTCTATTGTCGTGTTAATCTTTCTCTCAAGAGAGCGGAAATACATGTATTAGATACAATAGTTAATTTCCGAAAAAGCATTTTTCAAACTGCGGAATGTGGGTTATATTTCCACAAAAGAGGGAAACGGTCACCGTTTTTTGTTACGAGTCAATGGAATAGGAACTGAAGTGGATCTCTTGAAAGCTTCTCGAATGATATTACTGGTATCGGCGATTTTTTCAGGTATGGAGTGAACAATTCATGGCTCACGATAATAACTGATCTGATTTTCCATTTCTTGACCTTACCGATATCCCCCAGCTGCAGCCAGGTTAAAATCTTTCCTACATTTTCGCGAACCCAGGTCGCTCTCTCTTCTACTTTCTCTATTGCTGATTTCTTACCGTTCCCTTGAAAGAATTTCTTCAACTCAGAGTCCATTTCGTAAGGAGTACGCGCTACCACAAAATCCTTGCACTCTACTATGCCCAGCCATCGTCTTATTGGGTCTACAACTAACACATCAATATCTCCCGGTACCATGAGATCTCCTATCTTCTTCACTCGCCTGTGGACGATCAAGTCAGAATTCTGCATTAGCATATCTGCTACTTGATCATTGAAAGCTTCTCCTTGCTGGTGAAGGATTGCACCGATCAATTGACGCATCTCTGGACTTTGTGCCTGCACCCTCCCTGAAAGGTATAACTGAATAAGATAGTTTGCTGCTGTGTAGAGATGACGGTTTCCCCAAAGTACCTCTGCAGCAATGGCATGTTTTCGCTGCAGGATTGGTCGACGTATGTATGAGAGCGAGCGATTGTACCGCCAGGGATAGGCATCTTCCGTTCGATAGGGTGGGAGTGGCTTCAGAAATTCTGAGCGCGGAGAGAGCATGAGGATATCAAGTACATAACTTACTTGTTCTCTTGACCAACTGAGTAGCTCAACCATGCGATCAGTAAACTCATCCAACCCGAAACGAATAATTGCACGATCCATATCTTCACTGAGCTCGAATACTCTTACCATAAATGTTTGTATATCTGTGAAAGAATAGCCGAATTCTGCCTGTGCAGCTTTATCTAATTCGTTCTGCAGATCTGCTCCTTCCATAGTTTTCTCTTTATCCTGCCAACGCTCGGAGAAAGCTTGAATTGCATGAGTAATCTGACTTGTGATTAGACCGGGTAAATAGTTTGCATGGGCCTTCTCGTATCGTTCCCTATCAACGAAAAGCCTTCCAGAGGGCAACATCGTGAGACTGATATCAGCTAGCTGATAGTGAAGTAGATCACTGGTAAATCCAAAGTGAATAATTTGTGCCGCCAGTGCTAGAAGCCGATCATAGACACTTAGGCTGATCGGACGAAGCCCCTGCGGCGGAATAGCTGTGACGTACTCGATGAGAAAGCGGCTTGCCACTGCCGCAGTAGTAAGGTCTGGAGATTCTTTCCCTAGCTGTGTTACTATCGTTGGTTCGGAACCAAAACAGGCTAATCTCGATGGTAACCTGAATTCGTAAAATGCGGTCTCATAGGTGATCGCCTCTTGATATGCAAGTAAAAATTCCAGGAGGCCTTCGGGACGAAGTGAGGAAACGAGCTTGCTTAGCTCCTGATAGTAAAACATGACAGCTTTATTCAGAATGCTATTACGCTTGTCGTTTGGAATCTGACCTGGCACGAGTAGTTCGGATGAACTCAGGTAATCGCCAAGTTCGTCGAGGAGTTCATTCTCATCTGCCTTTTGTACTTTACGAAATGGTGGAAGCCCTCGGGGGTCCAGATCAGGGGAAGCATTCACTTCGAAATATAACAGCATTCTCTTCATGCCAACTGGAGCATAGCGCTCAAGAATACTCATGATTACCTGGTCGGACAACTCTTCACGGTTCTGCTCTGGCAGCAGTTCTCGAAGGCCGCGGAGCATATACTCCATAAGGGTTCGCTCGCCTCTGTTATCGGCGTTATTCAAAAGTTCACGTATTGACGGATGAAGCGTCAGATAGAGGATGCCACTAGTCGAGTCCACGTCAAGAGTGATGGTTGTCTCATCTGTGCTTCCTTCATTCTCCTTATCGTGCATAGTCCCATTCGTTGTAAAAGAGAGATTGATCACTATTTGCTGGTAAGTAGCAAGCAGTGATCGTAGTGGTGATTGAAGCGAGGGCGTAAATTGCCATAACCAATAAGCGATGGCATTCGCAAAATTGCCGTAAGGACCATATAGTCCCCCTTGTTCATTATCTTCTAAAAGAGGTTCAACAATCCAGATAGGCAGAGGCAATCCTTCAACCAAGAAAGATGGTTGTTGATCTATCTCACGAGTTGGAACATAAATTGGAACGGATGGGGTATCATATACCGTAGTTACTTCAACGGCATAATTAGAGTGGTAGAAAGGCACAGGATGCCAATCGCGTTTCAATATTACTTCCTGGCGCAGTTCACCTGCTCCTCCCGGTTGGATATTAAGCAGATCGGGGCGTGGCTCATCAGATACGTAGTAACTGTACCCATACTTACGATAGGCAAAGAATTCATTTAGCTCACCCATCGCAATAATCTGGGTACGCTTCCTAACATCCCAGGACATTCGAGCATATTTCCAGAGGACTAACGGCTCCCTTGCCTCAAGAAGCGAGACCGTCTGCAAATCTGCAGCTGTGAGACCAAGGCATAAAGAGGACGTTAGTTCGCCGAACTCATTATAATTCCAAAAGACAACCCGCCCCATACTCTGAAAAAGCAGCAGGAACATGACTTCGTTCGGAGGAGAAGCCATGCTGAAGAGGTATTCTTCCACTAATCGGAACTGCTCTTCTATCACAGCCTTCACTTTTTCTAATGGCCATTGACCAAACACAAAATACAGCTGGTAATCTTCGAGCGAATCAGTAATCATCATCGCGTACATGAGTTTATCGGTATCAAGAGTAAAGAGATCGCCTCGGCAATAAGGAATGTCTGATAAGCCCGGTATTGGATGCTGCAGCGGCATATTGCCAAGAGAACCCAGTGATTGAACCACGGTATTCCATACGGCCAAATTGTAACGATCAGCCAGCGCATCTTCAACGTTTTGCTCAAATGCAAGTCGGACCAACTGATGTCGAGCTGCGACAAGAAGCATACTTGGAATAGCGACAATCAGTTGATCGCTGACTTGAACAATAGGGCGAGCCATGAGTTCCCCTGCATTGATCTGATAATCATCAACAGAAATCTCTCCCTGTGACACAATCAACTGATCAAGCGCTGAAGGTGGCACGTTTTGTTCGGTAAGTAACTGTTCAAGCTCTGCACGTTGAAAGGACACAACCCGCTTAAGTGGGTTGAGGCGTTGTGTATCCGGAATAACCACTGACGCTTCCCGACCTCTGTAACGAGGCATGATCCCATGATCAAGACCAGCACGATATGCTATCTCATTACTCAATGTGAGAACGGCCAGTAGAAGTACGTAAGCATCTCTAATATAATCCGGGTTTGGGAACGGATCATGATGTAGAAATAATGCCTCAGCAAGATAGCGTAAGGCAAAGGTTGATTCATCAACAATTCCGGGAAAAACGACATACATCCCTCCGTGGAAAGTGAATGCTTCGGTAAAAGCATTATCGCAGGGATCTTCATGCGCAGCGACAGATACGCCAAGAGGCTCACTGTTGGCAAATTGTCTGAGACGAGAAAGCGATATGTGTGGTTTATCCGGTTCATCAGGTAGTGAGGCGACAGCGTGAGCAAAAGCTTCCAGGCGAACCGCCCTATCAGCGTTCTCCGGAAGTAATTGCAAGGCCGCTACAGAAGCGAGTAGATCCGCGGGATCGTATGGAGAGAGTCTCTCCACCAGTCCTGTAAGAATGCCGGATTGAAGTCCTTCGGATTCGTCGATTTCTCCTAACTCCTTCATACACTCAACTCTCCACCACCACGTTTGTAATCCATTCTTGCTCAATATGCCTGAGCTTGGCAATAAACGGTATAAATGTTCAGCTTTTATTCCCGCAACTTAACTAATCGCAGGTATGCCTTCTCAAGAAGATATCTCATCTACTAACTTCAAATAAAGAACCTCCTGAAAGCTTTCAAAAGAAGCCATTTCATAGCGGTTTATGCTACAATGTACTCGTAATAAGTATACTGTACCTGTAAATGAGGTAGCCCTTGCTCGCTGAAATTTTAGCCAATACTGTAGGTGGAATCCTGAGCCAGGTCTTTGGTACGTTGCTTAAGCAACCAGTGGATCGCCTAATCGACGAGTACAACATGCAACATGTTCTTACAGCCGCTGTCAAGCGTGCAGAAGATCGCTTCGCTCGAGACTACTCCGTTACTAATCCCGAACTTGTGCATGTGTTGATAGCCCAAACTCGCTTTGCCGATCTCCCGAGCATCCACTCAGCCCTCAAAGATATGCTTCTTCACCCATTCCAGGATACATCCCAAACCATTGCAACGCTACGGCGCTCCTTCAGTGATGTTCTGCCCTCTCGGGTAGACCGCGAACAAGTGGATGCTGCTGTCAATGCATTTTTGCGTATCCTTGGCGAGGAAGTACTCTATATTCCACAACTACAGCATCTCTATGCATTGGCATTTCAGAAAGTGACCGCGGAGAGCAGCCGCAATATCGCTGCGAGTACTGCCGCACTTGTGGAATGTATGCAAGACCTGCGCGATGACATGAAGCAACTCCCTACCCCGCTTGAAACGCCTGCCCTCTCTACCATTAAAGAACCAGACGAGCGTTCACGTCCTTGGCATAACTTGCCCCAACGTACCTTTACACACTTTGTAGGGCGCGAAGTAGAAGTGCAAAAGCTGACCCAGTTACTGCTACCGTACCCGCGAAGTCGCCACTTCTTAGTGACGCTCGATGGTATTGGAGGGGTGGGCAAAAGTGCGCTTGCTCTCGAAATAGCCTACCGTTATCGGGACACCTATAACAAATTACCTCCTGAAGAGCGCTTTGAGGCCATCATATGGGTCTCAGCAAAACGAATGTTGTTGACGGCAAGAGGCATTCAGCACCGTCAGCAAACATTTAGCACGCTAGGAGATCTCTATCGCGAAATAGCCTCGGTATTAGAACTCCCCTTGATTATGCAAGTTGACTATGATGAGCGTCGCAGATTAGTTGAGCATGCATTGGTCAGTAAGCGCACACTGCTGATTGTAGACAATTTAGAGACAGTAGATGATGATGAGGTACTCACGTTTTTACGTGAACTTCCTGATCCTACGAAGGCAATTGTGACCACTCGTCACCGCATTGATATCGCCTATGCCATTCGTCTAACTGGAATGCCACATACAGATGCGCAAGCATTGATTGAATTGGAAGCAACTCACAAAAATGTGGATCTCGCGGCATACGCTGTCGAAGCCCTTTACCGCCGCACTGGAGGAGTTCCGCTCGCCATCGTGTGGAGTATTGCATTGATGAGCCTGGGATATCCTGTGGAATCAGTATTGCGCCGACTTGGGAGTGGTCATAGTGACATCGCTCGTTTCTGTTTCGACGAAAGTATGGCCTCTATACATGGTCATGATGCCTATCGTTTACTGATTGCATTAACAATGTTTGAGGCGAGCGTCAATCGCAATATGCTTGGAGAGGTGGCAGGATTGGGCAACGACGAGATTGGGCGTGATGATGCGCTAGCAGAACTTCTCCAATTATCGTTAGTAAATCAAGAACAAGATTGCTTCTCATTGTTGCCGTTGACTCGCTCTTTTGTTTTAGATGAGTTAGAACGACAGCCGGAACTAGAGCAGATGTTGCGCGAACAATGGATTATTGTTCTCACAATATTTGCTCAATCTTACGCTGGACCCGATTGGCACTGGCATGACTTGCAGCAACTTCATCAAGAAGGTACGCACCTCGGCACGCTTGCTGTGTGGGCTCAACAGACTGGACGCATCGAGATTCTCTTGAAAATTATTCCAGCCTTAGCAATGTATTATGATCGAACCGGCCAATGGACGGATTTACTCACTATAGCACGGGTAAGTGCTGAATATGCTCATCTCACAGGCGACATTGAGAAGATTGTGTATATTGAAATTGCTTCGGCTTGGGTGTTAAGTCAACAAGGCCGTAACGAAGAAGCCGAACAATCCATCAAGCTTGCTCTTAAGGCTTCTGAGCAAACAGGTGATATTGGATGGCAGTGTACTGCTCTACAAACATATTCGCAGGTATTGAGACGTCGTAATGCGTTGGATCAGGCACTTAAACGCTGCCAACAGGCACTTCAAATCTTGACACATTTACCCGATGCACAAAGGATCTATGCACAAGCCGACATTGAATATGAACTCGGGAAAATTGCACGTGACCGTGCTGATTGGCATGATGCACAAATTCATTTCCTGGAGGCGCAAAGCGTCTTTCGGCATGACGATGATCATCCGGCCTTTAATCTCGAGCGGGCTTGGGGATTAGTTGGCAATCTTGCCTTAGTTGCGCAACAGCTTGGTGACCTCGACGCTGCTGCCCCAATGTATGCGCAAGCCCTCCAATTTTTTAGGGATTCGGGAGGAAGAGGATTTACGACAACTATCTTGGTTCGTTTAGCCTCTTTAGAAGAGCAACGGGGAAATGTAAAAATTGCTTTGCAATATGCGGCGGAGGCACTCGATTGGAGCCAACGATTAGGATTGGTACGAGAGCAGGCACAAGCGGAAGCCATTTGTAAACGATTGGCATAGGAGGCTATTTGGACTGAACCCGTTGCCTTACTTCTAATTGTTGGCATACCTCTAGCAATTCAAACTGAAGTTAGGCGAGTTGCTCCTATGCATCCGCATAACTATGAAGACCTGCGCGTTATTTTAGGGGGCCAACGGCTCTATATACACACTCGAGTATCAACAGAACAGAACGGTAATTATATCGCCGTTACTGACAATACAGGCGTCGGTTCCATAGTTTGCCCTTGCTCAATAAGATCGCGCACTTCCAAAGTTCGCCTCTCGCGATAGGCCTGACGCAAGGCAGCAGGTAAAAGCCGATCCGTCAAATCAGATGCTGTAAAAGGCACATTTTTGTTCTTCGACTCGTTTGGCCCTGTCAGCCGCACTAATTCCGCTATCTCCTTTTTCCCGATTCTTATTTCAGGTACTGACGTAATAAAAATCCGCTCTCGTATCTCGTCCCCAGGGCGCTCAAAATGCAGGTTAAGTGCAGATCGTCTTCGTACAGCAGGATCGAGTGCTTCTGGACGATTTGTTATGAATAGAGCGGCGATGGGAAGGTGGACGAGTCGGAGATTGTCGAGACGTTGCAGTAGAGTATTGAGACCGGCCTTGTCCTCGTGATGCATCTGTTGTGTTTCCCGACTTACCGCAAGCGCATCCGCTTCATCTAATAGCAACAATACTGGATCTCCGCCAAGTGACTTTGCCCGCGCCTCTGCCTGGACGAAAGCCTGCACAATCAAGTCACTCATCTCACCTACCTGGCCTGTACCACGTACCTGTGTGTTCATCTTTAATAGATGGACATGCTTACCGCCGCCTATGTGCCGGGCCAATGCATCACCGATCGTCTCTGCTAACGCTGTTTTGCCGGTTCCAACATCGCCCTCAAGCAGGATCAGTGGTACCCTATTGCGGTACAGTTCACAGAGGCGAAGTACCTGACCATTGTGGTTCGCCTTGCTCCATTGCACCAACCGCTCAGGATAGAGGAGCATTTCCAGTTCGATGAGTAACCGGGCTTTGTGTTCATCTAACCCTACCAGTCGCTCGTACCAGCCCTTTGCCATATCATCCGGGTAGACGCGCTCTACTTCGAAAAACGTGTGAATTGTTGATGTTTCCAATGTTGTGACCATGGAATTAGATTTCCCCTCTGTTTGATGCTTACTATTGCCATTACCAACGCTGCCCGCGTGGTAATCAATTTGTTGATGAATTTTAATCTGGATCACGGATAATCTTTCGCCGCGTCTCACTCGCTCAAGTGCATCTACGGCATTAGATAATTCTTTCTCTTCAACTGTATAGCCAGCACCTTCCACGTACTCTTTTAATACTAAGGGAAAGGCAGATCGCTTCGTGAGATTTCGATTACGGGCAGTTTCCTCAGCGGTAGCGATCAGTGCAAATGCTCCTGCCCGTAGTGAGCCGATCGGTTCACTCAGAGGACCAATGAGCTGAATGGGAATCTCTGTCATGAACGTATGAACCTCTGACGGACTAGTCCGTAACCATCTCGTGAGTAGGTGCGATCATCGGCCCAATTCCCACTGCTATAATCAAGCGGATCTGCTGGCTCCCATTTGAGGGCAAGGTCCTTGCGTATAGTATCCTTCTCTGTACCGGGCATGTTTTTCCACCGAGCGTTATAGTTCACGCGCACATGAAACAATGCTTTCGCCAGTTCAGGCCGATACCGGATTCCTCCAGCACGGTCATCTGCCAATCCGACTCCTCCGATCACAACAGTATACTTCAGTTCTTCGAGTACAGATTCACTATCAGATTGTGTCCAAACAAAACAAATGTGATCTATAACTTCCTCATCGAGGAACATGCGCACGTCGCTGATAAGTCGCTGGGCGTAATTTTCATTAAAGTACCCGTAGGTGTCGAGAATAGCAAGAAAGTCTGCCTGTACTTTCCGTGTGACAGAGACGATTTTGGCTACGGTGCTGGTATATGTAGTATTACGAGTACCCGTTGATGTTCCTGTTGGCATAGTCTAGCCCTCCTCCTCACTCAACGTTCGAAACTCTTCCCCAAAAACTTCACACCAGGCATCTACTGCTCCCTCCTCATCACCCTCTAATTCGTAGCTCCTGGCATCCATTATCGAGTCGTATGCCTGTTGCACACGCTCCAGGTAGCCCTGTCGAATATCCTCCGTCCAATCACGGGTCACGTTGTTTTCAGAATTGACCGAGTCCATAACAATCACCGGATCGTTCAGAAGCTTTACTTTACTCGGCTCATAATAGTCACTGAAGATGATGGGCTCGAGAAACTGGTGCTTACGGAAGAACGTGAAAACAGAACGTAGACTAGTCTGCCATTCGTCAGTTACGCCATTCTCCTCAACCGCCGCCGCTGTGATCAGATCACAGAAATACGATGGTTGCCTGAGTTCACCTTGCAGATTATTCCACCACTTCACCAAACGCACGAGGCGGTTGAACTTGACTGGACCTAATTTCCGCTTACTTTGTGCTGTTCGCCTGTGTATAAAGTTGTTGTGGCATGTTACCGAGGTCAGTCGCCATTCATCACGGCGTGGTATCCAGCCTCCGTTTTCAATACCCAAAGAGTTATCTCGAATAATCGGAGTTATATCAACATTCAGTTCAATTCCACTGCGAAATGTGATACGCACTGCGCTTTTGAGTATCTCAAAGTCCTTCGGGTCCTTATTGGGATAGATTTCGCAGAGTCTCTTTCGAGTGAAAGCCAGAAGCGTACCGAGATGTTCTTTAGTTGCACCTTGTCCAGAATAATAGGCACCGAGATCAGCGTCGAAGATGTTCTCATCTGTTTGAAGGAGCGAGGTATGTTTTGCATTCGAGCCAGCTTTCAATACTTTCTCCAAAGTAAAGCTTCCGTCGTCGGCAACAACGCTTTTTAATCGGTCAATCATGTAACCGGTTTGACGGTTTGCTTCATCAATATGTTGTAAGCTGGGCCGGATTTGTGTTGTGAAGCGTTCAAAGCGTGATTTTATACTCATAGAGGCACCTCTTTTGATTGTAAAAGATCGTGTGGATAGACGACACACGGCTCGCTAAGCGATGCAGCGGCAAGATCAATTCCCCAGCTATACTTCTGACGAAAGTTCCAGACTGTCACCGCAGGATGGATATTTTCAGATATTTGCTGACCAAGATGAAAGGCCAGGGCTACTGGACCAGCGTAGAACACATGAATGCGCTGAATGGCTGGACAACGCTGCGTAATAAGATCGAGGACGCGGCGAAAGGTTCGACCATATTCGCGAACTTGTTCTTCGCTACGGACTATCCCGCGCTCAGGCTGCGGAACAGACATCTCGACTTCGAGTGCTGCACGCGGGAAAATAGTGCGAGTCTGTGCAGTCAGAACAGCGTAACTGACAGAAAGGCGTACTACTGCTACCCCTTTCCGTCGAGTTATGCCGTCAGGAACTCCATGAACATCTAACGTTGGTATAATTCCTGACGTCCCTGGCCATCCCCACTCTTCGAGATCGGGATGGAAATCAAACAGGTGAACAGGCTGGCGATCAGCAACAAGATGACCGATAAGAAACGCAAGCGGGATATGGATCAGACCGTGAAAAGCGAATTCCACTTCTCCGCGCTTTGCAAGAGCATGATAAAGCGGACCCTGAGAATCGGTTATACGCTGGGCTGCCATAGTGGGATCAGTAAGAATCCCATTAGCCATCAGGTCTGTGAAATCTAACTGAACAGTTTCTACTGTGCGCAAGCCTAAGTCATTGCTCAACGTATGTGTTATTTCTTGTGTCCCAATGGAACGCAAAGATTGGGCGCATAGGACGAGTAATGGTCGCTGCCCTTTATCGAGACGTGTATTCACTGATAAGGGTGGTACAGGACGAGAACGAAGCAACCCAATAGTGAATGCTGCTGCCACCTCGGCAGCAAATGGTTGCCAGTCATCGTTTTTCTGCTCATTAGCATAATCACAGATACCGCGCACCTCAAGAAAAAGCGGCCGATGAGGTTGTTGGGCAGATGCTCGTGCAACTCCTGCACCTTCCATCGCCACGGCTAATAATTTGGGGCATTCATTCAGTAAACGCGAGAGTGCCCTGACATCCGCAATGACTTTCTCACCGCTACCAATTGCACCAAAATGAACCTTTGGAAAAGGAACGTCAGCAAGAGGGGTTCCAGGAAGGGCAATAGTAATGTCGCCTCTCCACTCGCTCGATTCGTAAGCAAGGGTGCGTCCGTACAAAAGGCGGTCAGAGGGAAAGTGTTGGGCTCGGCGTTGTTCTCCTTTAGGGGTTCGTTTAGCGAGTTCGTAGTAGTACACGAAATCTGCAACCACGACATCACCAAGTTTTACTTTGCCTGGAACACCACCCGCTATTCCGATCATTACAACATAGGCCGGTTGCCAGCGCTCAACTACTCTGACGGTGCTGACTGCTGCCTCATCATTCCCCATTCCGAGCAACATGACGACCACAACCTCGTAGCGCTCACCTGTCGCAGGAATACTGATTTGTCCTCGGTAGTACGTCAATGGTTCAAAGTCATCTTGTACTTTTTCTCGCCCTTCCAGCCTTCGCAACATTGCGTCACGCTCAACAGGTAGGGCCGTCACAAAGGCGAAATCTATTTGAGGGGACTGACCCGGTTCTCCTCGATTGCGTTGGATTGTCATATGTGTTCTAATAACCTCTACCACAAATTTTTCGACGAGCGCGATAAACGAGAAGGTACTCATTCAATCACGCTGACTATATATTAATCTCTTTTCAACAAAACTTGTTGAACCCCATCTCAAAAAAATTACGCTGGAAGCATATAGGTATGTTGCCGCCCAGCGGGAGTGATTTCCTCATGCCGTGCAAGCAATCGAGCTTGATAAAGCTTATGTAGCCGCGTACTCGCGGTATTAATTTCCAATTCGAAGTGGTCCGCGAGTTCTCGTGCTGTTAGTTCTCCTCTTTGGCAAACCAACTGCCATGCTTCCTGCAAGTTTGCTTCTACATGCCCAATGAGCCGCATGTGATGACTCTCGTTGATTAACAATGCCACCTTTGCTTTACGTCGAGCAATTGTCCCTTCCAGATTATCAATAGTTGCCGGGCTGGGTTGCTCAAGTACCATCCAACGTTCACCATAGCGGTTCTGCGCAAGCCCAAGTGCTAACTCAAGCACCGTTTCATCGGCAAATGAGGTATCCATAACAGAGATGCTAGCAAAGTCCAATAGCAATGCTTGACCAGGAGGCACTTCTAAAAGTGCCTGTTCCAACATTGGAAATGCCCGCCGCCCGTAGTTGCGCAGCAAAAGATCTGGTCCTACAATATTTAGTAGAATAAATAACCGTGTCATCTCAAATTGTCTCATGGAGGCCCTTCAACAAACTTCGTTGAAATGTTAATACAGATAATAGCATAAGAGGGAGACAATTGCAAGAGCTAATTTTTCAAAAAGCAGATAAGCTTCGGAAAGTGATGGCAATTTGAGTACCAGGAAAAAAACAAAGGTTATCTTGTGCAACCGTTCCTGTTGCTTGTGCCAGAACGCTACCCATTTCCGAGCGTATATAAAGGCTACCACCATTCTCAGTTGCAATGCGCTGGATGGCACCAAGCCCTTGCCCCCCTTTCTGACCGGAGCGTGCGCTCAACCCGGCTAATGCTTGCTCAATGTAACCAGTAAAAGTATTGGATAATTCTCCATGCACAGCTATCAGTGATTGGCGAATACCCCGACCTAAATCACTGATGGCCAATTTTATTTCTACATAGTGCTTGTGATCGTACTTCTGGACGATGACGACTCCAGTGTCACCGCTATGGTCAACGATATTGCTGCACGCTTCTGCAAGGAGAGTCACGATTTTATCAATGTTGTAACTGCTATTTTTATCGAACCAATAGGTCAGAATGCGACGAGCGCGAGCCGCTACAGCATATACATCCTCAGATGTGCGAATAGGGAAAAGTTCGAGGACATTAGAAGATGATGAACTGCGACCCAGTTCGCATGATGAATGAAAGAGGTCTGTGGTATAGACCGTTTCAGGGTCGTACTTGAAAAAGTCAATGCGTCTCAGGTAAGCGTGAATGTGAGTCTGAAGGCCTGTAAGTCGCACTGGCTTACGGGTAAGCTGCCTGAGATATCGGCAGCTTCCCAGAATGCTGATAGCGCCGTAAGGATGTATCCAGGTGACCGGAGCAAGATCGAGTGCTATCGAACCGCGGATAGAGGGTCCACCCAGAAGTGTAAAAAGCATTTCTACCGTGTCTGGCATTCCGCAAAGGCTATCTGAAACGATAATGGAGGATTCACTCATACAAATTAGTATACATCACCTGAGAAGATAGATGTCTGATTTTCAGCAACCAACGACTATTTCAACTCACTTTCTCGCATTTTATTATATAGTCAAATATCTATAAATATGGTATTCTTAATAGATATGTATGCATATTTAATCACGTTCTTTGGACCTTGTAGTATATTTTGAAATAAACAAAGCATAAATTCTCATCGGTCGCTCATTTTTCAGGTTAATTTTTAGATTTTCTATAAATTGCGTATTTTGAGGCTGAAAGAGCGAACAGGATACTTCTGTCATGATTCGACGAATCGTTCCAAAAGGTGTATGTGTTCGAACCGTTTACGAACTGCCTGTTTTCACTACTACGAGAAATGTTTGAAGTTGGTCATAGCTATCGTCACTTCGCAGAAAAAGCCACTATTTTTGTATGGTTTTTCTTCCCAAAATTGAGCGGCCTGTGAAAAAATATGTTATACTTCACCCATAAGTTATCTAGTTATGAGATATCCCGTAGATACCTTTTTATCGCACTTCAGATAGGTAAAGGAGTGAACTATGGCACAGTTTGATATGCGTGGACAGAAAGTTACTCACCAGTATAACGCAGTAGGCGACATAAATTTCGGTGTCGTAGAAAACACTTTTGATCTGGTCGCTGAATTAGAGAAACTCAAAGGGGAATTTGATAAATCCGAAGAGACAGACATAATTGGTGAAGATACTGCTACTGATGCCAAATACCAAGTTTCCAAGGCCATTCAGCAAGCTAAGAAACATAATCCTGATAAGAAGACCATCTTAGACCATCTCAATGCAGCCAAAGCACTTATTGAAGATATTACTGCTGCCAGTAGTTTGGTCACCGCTTTGTTCAGTGCTATTGAGATTGTGCGAAAGCTTTTTCCATGAGCAGCTATAATCAACAGAATCAACATGTAGAAAATCAATATAATGCTAATAGCATTAATTTCTATGCGGCACCACTCTCACTTACTGACGCCCAACGTTTGCAAAATCGGAAAGTGCTGCTGGAAAGAGTTCGTTCTCGCTGGATTACCGGGCTGCTAGAACCGTCTTTGCATGGTGTTCCCCATCTTTCTCTTCAATTATATGAGCAGCCAGATGCTGTGAGGAATCCATGGATATTAGATGTCCAAGAATTGGCTCATGCAGCATACCCATGGATACCTAACATTAACATAGCACAGATATATGATAGAGCAGGCGGTGAACTTTTGATCCTCGGAAAACCAGGATCAGGTAAGACGATTTTACTATTAGAACTGCTCACCAACCTTTTAGAACGTGCGCAGCACGAGAATACTCACCCGATTCCTGTAGTATTTAATTTAACATCCTGGGCAGTTAAGCGAAAACCTATCATTGACTGGATCATCGAAGAGTTGCATGACAAGTATGAAGTGGAGTATAAGGTTGGTCAATCATGGGTATATAACAATCAAATACTCCTCCTCCTTGATGGGTTAGATGAAGTTAACCCAGAATTTCGCGTGGCCTGTATGTATGCTATCAATACTTATCGTTCTGAACATGGTTTAGTACCCATGGTCGTATGCAGTCGAAGCACTGACTATTTGGAACGGCCAACGCGATTACTTTTACGCAATGCAATTGTTGTGCAACCTCTCACCAAGCAACAAATTGAGCAATATCTATCAAGTATCGATGAGCAACTAGCTGAACTCTACAATACTCTTCAAACTGATCCAATTTTCCAGGAATTAGTTACAACGCCATTGATACTCTATGTGCTTACTCAAGTTTCCCGTGAGGAGTCTCTAAAAGATATTTTAACAGTTGGCTCCCTTGAAACACGGATATACCAGGTGTTTGCAACGTATGTAGAACGTATGCTCACGCATAGAAGCAAAAAGGCACATTACACCTCACAGCAAACGAGACACTGGCTGACATGGTTAGCAAAGCAATTAGTACAACATAACCAAACAGAGTTTTATATAGAACGTATGCAACCAGACTGGCTTTCAAACAATAGATCATACTGGATCTACCGCATTGCTGTTGGATTAACTATTGGATTATTCGCAGGAATAAGCATCGGGATGGTTGTTTCGCTGATACTGATGTTGAGCTTGAGTTTGGGAATGAGTGGTGGAACAATTGGTGAATTTATCTTAGAAATAGTTCTTATGTTGATCCCTTGGTTGATCATTGGATTGATTGTTGGGCTAATTGTTGGAACGATTAGTGCATTAATTGGTGCTGTAATCAGTGTATTGCTTGGCAATTTGGGACATAAATCCGCTTTTGGAATAAAGCCAGCGGAAACTATTAGGTGGTCGAAAAATAAAGCGCAACGAGGTTTGGGCCATTTACTAATTATTGGAGGAAGTATCGGTATAGGTAGTGGAGTGGGTTCAGGGATGGCTGGCGGATTAGACATTGGATTGGTTGTTGGATTCGTATGCGGATTGGGCATTATAATGATCATTGGATTTATCCGTGGATTATCTGCTGAGATGCTAGACGAGCATAACTTTGGTAGGCCAAACCAAGGAATACGCCTTTCAGTGTATCATGCTATACTAATCGCGCTATTCAGTTTGATACTTGGATCAGTAGGAGGGCTGGCCGATGGGCTTTTTCAGGGACTTAATGGTTTGATATTCCTTTTGCCTCTCTTGGGTCTAATAGTTGGGCTAATTTGCGGATCATTGAATGGTGGAATAGCATGTATTAAGCATGCCTGTTTACGAATACTAATCTGGCGAAGATATGGGCCTTTGAACTACCCTCACTTTTTGGATTATGCTGTCGAGCGTATTTTACTTCGCAAGGTAGGTGGAGGCTATATTTTCGTACATCATATGTTAATGGAATATTTCGCAACATTGAATTTCAAACAAGATTCGGACGACTTATAACTCACATTTTGGGCTTTTTTCAGAGAAAAAATTGTACTGCTCCATAGTAGCTAAAAATGCTGATGAAATTTTGTTTGATATTCACTTGGTTAAATTCTGATTGTTCGCTTATATTTTAAGGGCATAAAATGAATTGCATACCAACTTTGGGTCAAAAACGCCCATAAAACGTTGCTCTTTCCTTGCTTATCAGACATGCTCAAGCTTAAAGTGAAAGACTTTGCCTAAATGAGGCTCGGTTGATGTCAAACCGTCCCAAAAATTGACCTTTTGAAAGAACAATTCTTTAAGACTGCCTAAATTTGAGCAGATGGTGAGTAAACTCTATGAACGACCTGAAATAGCTCATCCCCATTTTTAGATTGCCAGATGGCCAATTCCTCTGTATAATGGAGCTACCATACATTCCCTGGCATATTTGTCAGGCATGTCGCGGGTGGGAGAATTATATTTATCTCTGAAGGGCTATATGTATGACAGGTGAGCTGAAAGAGACGATACATTGGAGAGCCAGTGGCTCCTATTCACCTAGACTGGCCTCGAAAACCAGCCTACTAGAAGAGACACGCCAGTTTCTTCAGACATATGCCCGGTTGGGGAGTATTGAGGCGGCACGGCAGGCACTCATCAATGGAGGCTTATCACAGCGTTCTCGATCGACCCGTGTCACTATTGTCGAGATTGTGCAAAGTCGCTTGACGCGCTGGTACCCACCTATGTGGGTACTGGATGACCTTGTTGCCTTTGCGCAAGATGGGCATCTGGCTAAACTGCAAGCGGCTTTGCTGTTGCATAGCGCACGACAAGATAACCTACTCTATGAGATCGTTCAGCAGGTTGTTGTTCCTCGCTGGCTAGAAGGTGAGCGTGAGCTTATTCGCGCCGACATTCAGCGTTTTCTTGATGGTGCGCAATCCGAACATCCCGAGGTGGCAGGATGGAGCTACTCGACACGGGAAAAGTTAGCCGGGAATGTGCTTACGACCCTGCGTGATTTTGGCCTCCTTCAGGGAATGGCCTCAAAGAAGATCGTCGAACCAGTTGTACCACAGGTCGTCGTGCAACACTTGATACGTTTGCTACGTGAAGAAGGGGTCGCAGAGGCAGAGCTTGCGCAGCACCCGGATTGGCAACTCTGGCTCTGGGATGCTGTACGCGCTCAGAAAGCCATTGACACGAGCGTGCTTCGGGAGCGCGTTGTATGAGTGAAGAACTTCAGCAACGACTGGATGTACTCATACATCAGTTGCGTACCAGATATGATGGCATCGGCCATAGCGGCGGACGGCCCTACGTCTATTTTATTTATGTGCCAGAACAAGAACGAGTGATGCAGCGCATGGCTGACGAACAATTACGGAGCGACACAACACTCTTCTTTCACCATATTGATCTCCTTCCTTTGACTATTCAAAGTCTTGCTGGACAGGAGGAACGTCGTCAACAACTGCTCAATGATCCGCTCAAAATAAATAGTGTGACCGAGGCGATGATGCGGCTATGGGCACGTACCATCAGTCGAAACATAACAACCAGGTTAGAAACCGCGCAAGCAGAAGCAGGACGTCCGGTGATCGTTCTGCGAGGACTTGCTGCCCTTCATCCATTGGGAAATCCGACAGGCCTGATGGAGTTTCTGGCTGAACAGGAACCGCGCAACCCCTTGAATAATACCATCGTGCCGATTGTGCTGTTGATACCGGGTATTCGCCCGCCGCAAACCAGTCGCCGCTATCTCTTTTTAGGACAGGAACGCCTGCGTCTCGATTTTTACCGTGGAGAGGAAATGTGATGCTGATCAAAGAAATCTTTGCTACCACCATACAGGAGCGTATTGAACCTGTGGTGAAAGTAGCTGATCGTACTCCGGCTGTCCTGCTGAACGAGCTACAAAATCTGGTCATTACGCCACAATGGGAGAAATATCTTCATCGTATGCTCGAAGCCTATACCGAGGCCTTTGATCGAGAAGATGAGCAGGGAATTGGTATCTGGATTAGCGGCTTTTTTGGCTCAGGGAAGTCTTTGCTGATGAAAGTGCTGGGCATCTTGCTGGAAGGAGGAGAACTGCTCGGACAGCCTGTCCAGCAGGTATTTCTCAATCGTCTCCCTGGCAATAGTGCGGAACGAGCCGATCTCGAACGGTTTCTGGCGCTTTGCCAGCGCAGGCTTACGACGTCGGTCATTGGTGGAAATCTTCATGCGCAACTGGCAAGTGGGAATGATCCATTAGCGCTGATCATCTTCAAATTGTTTGCCAGAGAACATGGATACACGCATAATTGGCCGCTCGCGTGGGCCATCGAATATCAACTGGACATTCGGGGATTAAGTGCCGAGTTTCATCGCGTGGCAAGTGCATTGAGTGGTGAGGAGTGGAGTGACGTTGCCAATGACCCTGATTTTTATAATGATGTCCTCTATCAAGCTGCCGCTACGGTGATGCCGGAACACTTCAGCGGTCCTGAGGCTGTTGAGCGAGCAGTTTTGAGTGCTGTACAGACGGGGATTACGCCGGAAATGCTCATAGATCGCTTGCGGCGCTGGTGCATTGCTAAAAATACCCCGGGGCGACAGCATAAGTTGCTGCTCCAACTGGACGAACTGGGACAGTGGATTGCCAGTGGCAATGCGAACGAACGTATCATGCAGGTGCAGGCAGTAGTCGAAACCGCGGCTCAGGCTGGCGAAGGTCATATCTGGGTTGCTGTTACGGCACATGGCGATGTCCAGGCGCTCCAACAAAATGTGCAGCAGGAACAGTATGCGAAGATTAGCCAGCGGTTTGCTCTTCAATGCAAACTGAGTAATGAGGATATTAGTCAGGTGGTTGAAGAGCGCCTCTTACGCAAAACACAGCCCGCTCGTATTGACTTGAACCAGCGGTTCGCCCAGCGAAGCGGTGAAATCACTGACCTGGGAACTGTGCAGCAGACACAGCGCGTTTTCCCCCATCCTGATGCTGAAAACTTCCCGCTTTTCTATCCGTATCTCCCCTGGACGGTTGCCGCCATTCCCCACGTGGTAAAAGGTATTGCGCAGGCAACTGGCCGTGATGAGGCCCTGACTGGTTCAAATCGCACCATGATCGGTGTCGTCCAGGGTGGCATTATTGACGTGCCAGGTTTTCTCAATAGTCCTGTGGGGCGCATCCGGAGCCTTGCCGATCTCTATGATCAGCTTGCCAGTGATGCACCGATTGAGACCAGGACAGATATCAACCGGGTGCTAACGACGGTTCCTGACGCAACGAATTTCACCACGCAGGTCGCTCGCGCACTCTATCTCCTTGGTCAGGTCTCCTACATCCCCTGCACCCTCGAAAATGTGACACGTGCCCTGGTTGACGCGCTTGATACGAACCTTGCACCGCTACGCATACAGGTGAGAGACGAATTAGAACGACTCGTTGCAGCAGGCTATGCCAAGCAGGTAGGAGAACATTATGTCTTTCTCAATACGCAACAACGCAGTTTCCAGGATAAAGTCCGCGCACGCCAGGAAGAGCTGTTGAACCAGACCTATGAGTTAAGTCAGAAGTTGCGCGAACCAGACTATGAAGGCGAGGATGCGCTGCGCTTCGACCAGGTACCTCTTTCAGGGCGTGAAATACGCCTGCAGCTAGAAATGGATGGACGTGTTATACGCAACCCTTCCATGCCGGCCGCGGTCCATATCTATAGTCCATTTCAACGCGTCCTTGATCCCCAGATTACCGATGATGCCGCGATGAAGCAACGCTCACAACAGGACCCGGAGAGTATTTTCTTTCGCATGGCTGATATAAAGGGGCTGAGGCGGGTATTGGCCCTGGCCGTTGCCACCGAGGAGATTGCCAATCAGGTGCGCACCAGTCAGGCAAACACTGCGGAGGCGGAGGTGGCACAACAAGCCAGGCAGGTTGACTTATCAGGCTATAAAAATGAAGTCCGTCACTTGCTGGCGCAAGCGGTGCGAGGCGGCACGATGTTCTTCCGCGGCTCAAACTACCAGTTGATTGACGGCAATAGTGCCAGTGAGGCTGTGCGAAATACCCTGAGCCTGATACTTCCCAGCATCTATCCCAGCTTTTCTGAAGTACCTTACCGCATTACTAACGAGGAGGCGGCTGTGAAAGCTGCCCTCAATGGCAATACGACAAATACCGATTTGCGTAACCTGAACGTCTATAAAGCAGATGGCACATTGAACGAAAGTCATCCGCTTATTAGCACGCTTCGTGGCAATCTACCTCAGGTCAATGACGATCAAGGGGCAATGGCTGCCGTTCAGTTGCGCAGCAAGTTCGAACGTCCTCCCTTTGGCTGGGATGGGAACGGTATCAAAGTTGGATTGGCGCTCCTGCTGCGTGCATCCGCCTGCCGCTTGATCGTGAATGGCAGAACGATCACTGATCCCAATGCTCCAGAGGCGGTACAGTTCCTCACGAAAGAACAAAGTTTTAAAACACTGCGCGTGCAAGGTGTGCGTACAGATTTAGGCATACCCCAACTCCAAGCCATCCGTGGCTATATGGAGATGATTTTCGGGGTAAAGCCTTCGCTGGTGGCATCAACATTGCATCCTGTATTGGGAGAGCAACTGACGGGCATAGCGGGCAAGGCACAGCATATCAAGGAATGGGCGACAACCGCTCGCTGTCCGCTGCCGCTCCCGTTTGAGTCGGGGAGCAATCTGGTCAGCGAATTACTCAACAGCGGCACGCCATCGGTACGTCTGACGCACTTCGATGAACAATGGGAGACGCTACTGCACTATACACAATTGCTTCAAGAGCTTACCACCTTCCAGCGCGAAAATGGGACAGAATTTCTCACCGTGCGAGATTTCTTCAGTAGCATGGTGAATGCCGATGCACCTCTTCCTGAACTCAGACGGTTCATTACTGATTGGAGAGCAATCACCAGCGAGCGCAGTATTACAGAACCTGCCCGTTGGAATGAACTGGTGCAGGTGTATCATGCGGCACAGCAAGCTGTGACAAACCAGATTGCCACATGGCAACAGGAAGCTCGCAAGGACTATGCCGCTATGCAAGCAGCATTGAAAGAGCGTGTGCGCACGGTCGGAGTTCCCGATGATCGGGTAGATGCCGAAGTCGCCACACTTGAAGTCGAATTGCGAAACATTCAAGAGCGCATAGAACAGCCCGCTCCCGATTTCAGTGAAGCTCGCAACCTGGGTATCGTGCTTGGAAACGCCAAAATGAATGTACAAATGAAAGTACATGAGATGCGTTCCCGTTACCAGCCAATGGTGCAGCAGCTCCCACAGGAGATCCATCTGCGCTGGCATGATGTGCTTGGCTCAGCTCGTATAGGTTCACAGGATGATTTAGAGCAGGTACTGACAATGTTACGCAACGCTGTTGCTGGCGAATTGGAACAACAGAAGATCGTGGTAATTGAGTAAGACAGAAAAAATCCTGACCGAGAGATTCTAGAAAGATATAGCCATGCTCAAACGGTATAAAGACCTCATGCGCACGCTGGTAGGTGAACTGCGCCATATGCTTGTCGGCGCGACAAACATACATGGTATCGTCATACGCGGTGATCTTGACCGCGAATTAGAGCGGTTGGGTATTGCTCCTGATGGGATTATCTCGCCATTCGATATGCTTGTGAATCCAACTTCTAATGAGCGACAGGCATACCGGGTTGCTGTCACGCAACTTGAAGCCGTTGATAAAGCACAACGCGCCAGTATCCGTATGGAAATCGTAGAACGGGCTGCCTATTCCTGGATCAATCGTCTGCTTGCATTGCGGGCAATGGAGTCTCGTGGGTTAATCGAGGAGATATTACGCAATAACCCCGATTATGATGGTATCTCCGAAGCTCTTTTTGTCTTGCGACAAGTTCAGCCAGACCGAGCATCTGGCGCGGATGGTGGACGCTGGGCAGTGCTTGAGGATGCCTGTGCAGTACAGTCTGCTGCACTTCCGGGTCTGTTTACTTTGAACGACCCTACAACAGCATTGCGCCCCAGTACACCTGCGTTGATGCAATGCATGAGGCTTGTTGGTGGCACAATGGAAGGCTTTTCCCTTGAAGAGTCCGGTGCCGCCTTCGTGGACCCGGACGCTATTGGCTGGGCCTACCAGTTCTATCAGGAAGAGGCAAAGGCAGAAATCTATGCCAAATTGGGCAAGGGAGGGAAAGTCTCAACCCGTTCGGAGATAGCTGCTGCCACTCAGCTTTTCACTGAACCTTATATGGTCAAATGGTTGCTCCAGAACAGTTTGGGCCACAGCTACCACGAAATCTACCCTGATAGCACCTTGCCCGTAACATGGGCATACTACGTCAAGCCAGACCACCTTGATACGTCAACGACATTCAATTTTGCCAGCCTTACCGTGCTTGATCCTTGCATGGGTAGCGGCCACTTCTTGCGTGAAGCGTTCGATATGCTCGTTGCCATGTACCACGAGCAGTTTCATTCTTTCTCTGCAACTGAAATAGCCAACCGCATCCTGAGCCATCATTTATACGGTATTGACATTGACCCGCGTGCAGCCCAGCTTTCCGCATTGACGCTCTATCTGCGTGCCTGGGAACTGGTTCGGGACGAGCGGCGTAAAGAACACAAGCCGGGATCTGACAGCTATACTCCCACCGCAATGAATCTCGCAACAACTCCTAGTAGCCTCACTGAAGGTGCCTTACAGCGTCACTTACTCCGCCATCCTCAAGATATGCCGCTCAAGCCATTGCTCGAAGGCATCTTTGCCGGACTTGAACAGGCTGATATACTTGGCAGCCTGCTTCGTCCGAAAGAATACCTTGACAATGCCATAGCTGAACTGCAACGTCCACACACTATGCGTATTGACTTTGATCCTGAAGAAGCTGAACTTCGTCGCACTATCACTGAAATGGCTAACCGCGACCCTGCCGGACTGAGACAAATGTTATTGGAAAGAATTGCAGATACATTCAAAGTAGAGGCAAGTAGCACTGATGACGTCGGAACAGTCCTCTTTGGACAAGAAGCAGAACGTGGTGTGCGCCTGTTGCAACTGCTCGATCAACGCTACGCTGTAGTGGTAACGAATCCTCCATACATGGGTAGCAAGAATATGGATATGCTGCTCAAGAAGTATGTCGAGAAGTACTATCCATCGGGCAAGCGCGATCTCTACGCAACCTTTATCCTAAGATGTCTGGAGCTATGTCGCCCTAATGGACGAGTGGCAATGGTAACGCAGCAAAGCTGGATGTTTTCTCGTAGTTTTGTGGATTTGCGAGCTATGCCGGAGGAAAAGCTAATAGAAACCCTCAAACAGGGTAAGTTTACAGGAATATTGCGACAAACAAACGTTGAAGTGCTGGCCCACTTGGGAGAATATGCCTTTGAGGAAGCGGCAGCTGCCGGAGCTTTCGTAGTAATGTTTACAATAGCAAACGGGCAGCCCTCCAAAGAGCATCGGGTGGTTGCATTTCGGTTGGTAGGAGTGAGAAGTGCTGATGAAAAGGCTCAGAATCTAAAGCATACAAAGCGGGTACATGAAGGTCGAAATATATATAGTCTTCAGCAAGTCGCTCTTCTCTCCATTCCGGAAACGCCATTAGTATACTGGCTCAGATCAAATTTCTTTGATTTATTAAAAAGCCCCTATAGTTTACATGATATTGCGAATGTACGTCAGGGTATAGCGACTACAAATAATAATCGGCTTCTGCGTTATTTTTGGGAAGTTAATAATTTTGGAACTATCTCTCATAACAAATCTATTTCAGGGCGTTGGTTTTGGTATGCAAAGGGTGGACGATATCAAAAATGGGCAGGTTTAGAATGGTATGTCATAAACTGGGAATATCATGGTAGTGCAGTTAAGGAAGTCGTAGTTACCTCTCCAGGAACAACTCATTGGTCCCGTTATGTAAGAAGCGAATCCTACTACTTCCAAAAGGGATTAACATATACGTTAATGGCACGCGGTAGCTTGGGTGTTCGTGTTTTAGATGATGCTATTTTTGATGTGGCTGGGATTTCAATTTTCCCAACCTTTGACCTATCATACCAACACCTTGCATCTTTAGTATCAGCTCGGATTACTTCTTACCTGCTACGTGTTACCACTCAAGATCTCAAGTTTCATGCAGGATATGTAGCTAATTTACCTCTGGGTAACAATATTTCTCTCAACTTATTTGGCTTAATAGGTAGAATATGTATTACTCTTAAATGTATGTTGGTAGCTCTTGATCTAACGGAAAGAAGGTTTGAAGGGGTATCAAACGAACTAATGAATAGAATCATAGAAGTTATGCTTCACTCTATTGAAGGGTTTAATGAGCAATTAGTTAGTGACTCTTATGAATTAAGTGAAGAAGATATACAGGCCATACTGGATGAGACTGGCACACCTGCTGGCTGGTATCCTCTTGTTACAGGTTACCATACCCTTCCTATTTTACCCATTGATCTTAACTTGCACTCATTACCACAAGAGTTATTCTATTATCTTGCAAACCATCAGCGCATCAATCCTAATGAGCAAGAATTAGCCCGCATCAAATCCAACCTACGGGCTCTTTATGAAGCAGGAATCGGAGCAAAGAACGTAGAGCAAGAGGAAGCTATTGAGTTAAAAGAAGATAATGAAGGCGAGGAAGAAATCATTTCAGGTGCTCATATCCCCATTCCTACTGAAACCTTCCTCGAAGAACTTAGCGTCAAGATGCAGCTTCACCCCATCAGTATCTATTGGTTGCTGGAAGAGTTACGAGCCGAAGGAGTGCGCTGCAAGCCAGAGGAACAGCGGTTATTAGAAGATCGCCTGAGTGTATTAGTTCTGCGTCTGTTAGGCCATCGTTGGCCGAAACAAATAGAAGCAGACAAGCCTGTTCCAGCTTGGGCTGATAGTGATGGCATTATTCCACTGGTATCAGGAACAGGAAAGACGACGCTGGTAGAGCAGCTACGCGCACGGTTGCGTGCCGAGGATGGTGAGCTAGGCGCACAGCAAACTGAAGCATTACTGGCGGAACTCATGAATTTGAGCCTTGAGGAGTGGCTGCGCAAGCGGTTCTTTCCGCGCCATATGTCACAGTTCAAATATCGGCCAATCGCATGGCATTTAATGAGTACGCCTGTCAATAATGGCAAGAAGAAACGAAGTAATTCACAACGTACTCCTGCTTTTGAGTGTTTGCTTTATTATCATGCCAGCACAGGGGATGCGCTTGCACGCATTCGCACACAGTATGTTGAGCCACTCATTCGTGCCGAACGACAGAGGATGGAAGAGGCTGCTCTGTTTAAAGATGAAAATGCATCTGCGCTGGTTCATGATCAGATTCGAGAGCTAGAAACCTTTGTCGAGAAGCTTCGTCTCATTGAGGAACAGGGGTTTGCCTGTCCTGAGTTGGATAAGATTATTGCAGTGGAACCGCTTGATCATTGGAGTGGTGATGGCTTCCTACCGCCAGTCAATAGGGATGAACTACTGCATAATGAGCAAGCATGGCATGTGGATATCAATGATGGCGTGCGCGTCAATATTGCACCGCTCCAGCTTGCCGGTGTTCTTGCCAGTGATGTCCTCAAACCTGTTGATGCGAAGAAGGCACTTGCCGACCGCGCCCTCTGGCGTGCTGATGAGCGCCGCTGGGTGCGCGATGGCAAGCTTCCGCGCTGTGGATGGATGGATGAACAGATACCTGAAAGCCCACGTTGGACTGAACGCGAGCCGGAACGCATTGCCGAACAACGTAAGCTCGAGCAGAAACGCCTCGCGATACAGAGTAAACAGACAAAAGAGGCAGAAGAAGGCTGGCTATGACAACGCTTCAACAATATATCTCCCGACTCGTTCATAACAACCTTGACCGCTATGTCGGCTCCTGGATGGTCTGGTGCGATCCGCGTGGGGATTGGGGGCCATTATTGCAGCGTGTGGCAGAGCAGGATGGAACGCGGGGTTTTACCGTTGTATCGGTTACAGAACGCACTGCGGGTGAAATTGGCAGCCCAGGAAGCCGACGAATGTTGCAGGAGCGCATTGAGGCCAAAGAGTCTTTTGTATTGCATGTCACCACGACATCCGATAATCTGGGCTGGCTCTGGGCGCACGCCTTGCTCTCGGAATGTATCTATGATCTGGAACTGAGGGAACAATTGCTCGCATGGGGCTGGCATCCACAAAACATCAGAACAGGCGATGACGAGGTTGCAGTGCTGGCTCGTCAATTTTTACGAGAGGACCCGGCAGAATGGGGTGGTGGCAGCTTGCAGCCGAACTTCAATCTGCTTTTAGATGTCCTTGCTGGCGGATCTACCGTTGACTCCGATAATCGTATGGTTCTCGACATGACCATTGAACAGACAGGATTGCCGAAGCTTGATGAGCAACAGGTGTCTCGCTGGCGTACCTATTCCTTAGTTCGGCTGCTTGTCACGCAGGCGTATGCAGTCGCACCGGAAGCAGTGGGTGAAGGTCATGATTACTTGATTGCGGCAGAGAAGCGTGCGTTTGCGCTCGATCTGCTCGAACGCTGGCTGGATAGTCGCAGCCTCAGCAAAGGCTTGCATAAAGCCATCCTTGAGGTCGATCCTATTACCGGTTTAGGCAATACGATAGCAGAGGCAATGATCAATAGTGGGCCTTTTCTCTCGCATGCCGCAGAACGGGCACTCTTTGCTCGTACTTGTTCCAGCCTCGCACAATTGAGCGGACGTACATTACTGGAGACGCTTGCATCTCTTCAAGAAGACCTGCAACGCCATGCAAGAGGATTCTGGGGCGATATGAGCGATCATGTGCATAGCGATGCTCTGCCATGGGGAGAGTTATCTCGCCTCAGTTCTGCCGTACACATGTTGCTTGAAGCCTCGCCGTATAAAGACTGGGCGAACCCTGGCGAAGCCATCTCCTGGTATACGAGGAACGGATGGCGTGTCGATAATGCGGGTGAGGAATTGTTGCGCAATTTGAGCAAACCAACTCAGGAGCTACTGGCCTTCATCACGCCACTGCGTTCAGCGTATCGAGCGCGTTGGGAAGATTATATGATGCAATGGTCGGAGGTATGGACGGCTGCAAATTGTCCTGTCCCTGCGCTACATACTGCTGGAGAATGGATTGCAGGACTATTGAAAGAGTCAGGACGAGCGACAGCAATCATTGTAGCAGATGCACTGCGCTATGATCTGGGGGCGACGCTAGCTGAGCAATACAACAAACGAGAAGGTGCGGAACGTGCAATGGTCCATGCTGCTCGTACGTCGCTGCCAACCATCACGGCCCTGGGTATGGGTATGGCGTTGCCTCTTGCTGAGAAAGACCTGCAGGCGGACGTGGTGGATGGCAAATGGCAGCTTCATCAGGTTGGATATACTGCTAATCTTAGTATTGCGGAACAACGCCGCGAGTGGCTCAGAACACAGGGGAAAGTGGCGGCGGAGGCGCTTTTGACGATAGTGGATGTGCAGAATGGCGCGATCCCAGAGCCGCGAGTGAAGCGCAGTCGTCTGGTTGTCTTTGACGATCTGATCGATAAGTTGGGGCATGATGAAGAGTTGGAGGCAATGGGAACCGAACAGGTGATGAAACGGTATCTTACCGCCATTGAACACTTGCGCGATAAGGGCTGGCTGCGCGTGCTGGTGGTAACCGATCATGGCTTTATCCACTGGCCTGGCAGCAATGAACTTCATGTTTCACCGCCAGTCGCCGACCCGGCCTATAGTTCGCGGCGAGCAATAGCTTATCCCGAAAACTTCAAGTTTGGTGGGCCACAGGGACTGGCTCCTGGCGGGAAGTGGCGCATAGCGGTTGCCAGTGGAGCCACCTGTTTCCGTGCCTATGGAGGACTTGGCTACTTTCATGGTGGGGCATCGCTCCAAGAATGGATTATCCCCTGTGTCAAAATAGAGTGGCCGCAGCAGGCCAAACCGATCAACATCACCCTACAGCCCATCGAGCAGATACTCAGTGTCCGACCAAAGATCATGTTGTCGGTTGTGCGTGAAGGTATCTTCATTGAAGATGCTATTCCCCGCCAGGTAGAGGTGCGGATTCGCGATGCACGCAAGAAAACGCTCCTGTTTCGTTCAGCATCCAGGACGATTACACCGGATCAGGAAGAAGTGCCAGTCGTGCTAGAGCCTGTTGAGGATGTGGAGGCAGAGCGAGGCACTGCACTGACCATTGAAGTACGTGATCTCCATACCGATGAAGTTATTGCGACGGCAAGTACCATTTTGATGGTGCCACTGGAGAATTGGTAAGAGATGATACAATGGCAAGGACGATACGATCAGGAGAAATAGCCCTATGACCATAGCCAAAGCACCTTTTGTCCCAGACGAGCTTGACCGTCTGCTGTTTGCCGCCTTTCCCGGTCTGGTGATTCGCAAGGATCTCGCCCAGGAGATTCGTGGAACGAGTAAAGCACCTTCATACGTGATCGAGTTTATGCTGGGAAAATACTGTTCCAATCTGTTTGATGATGCCGAAGTGCGCGAGGGCCTGCGCTTTGTGCAGGAAGAGGTGGCAAAATACATTCCTCGCGGTGATGAAACCGAGAAGATAAAAGCCGATATCCGGGAACATTCACCACTGCGACTCATTGATATGGTGAAGGTCGAACTTGATCAGAGTCTGAAAGAAGGGGTGTACTGGGCGCATCTGATGACGGCGAACATTCACCATGTCAACATCTCGCCGCAGATCATTGCCAAATATGAACGATTGCTGCTGGCGGGCGTATGGAGCAGAATTGTTCTCCACTACGATGATGACATCCGCCATCGTGGCAAAACCTATCCATTTGTGATCTCACGCTTAGACCCCATCCAAGTCAGCCATGTGAGCCTGGAAGAATATTGTGCCGGACGAGAAAAGTTTACCCGCGACCAGTGGATTGATGCGCTGATTCGCACGATGGGCTATGAGCCAACTCATCCCAGAATCACGCAACGGATTAAGCTCCTCTATCTTGTGCGCATGATTCCCCTGGTGGAAAGCAATTATCATCTGATTGAACTCGGTCCGCGCCAGACGGGCAAATCCTTCTGTTACACCGAATTTAGTCCCTACGGTACGTTGCTTGCCGGTGGTGCAGTCACCATTCCCAAGCTCTTTGTGAGCAACATGAATCCGCCCCAACCTGGCTTAATCAAGCAGCGCGACGTGGTGGGCTTTGACGAAATCGCAGGCAGCAGCTTTAATGCTGATGATGACAAGAACCTGTACAAAAATTACATGGAAAGCGGCCAAATTAACCGGGGTACGATTACCGTCGTAGGTGATGCTAGCTTTGTATTCAACGGCAATATCGAATTTGACCCGCGCACAGGCATGTTAGCCGAACACCTCTTCAAGCCGCTTCCTCCCACTATCAGTGACGATACCGCCTTTCATGATCGCTGGGCAGCCTACCTGCCAGGATGGGAACTCCCCAAACTGACGCCCGATATGCTCACCCCACACGTGGGCTTTATCCTCGACTATACCAGCGAAATCTTCCACCGAGAACTGCGGCGTATCGGAAGTTATGGCTCGCTCTGGGAAAGCTGGTTTGAATCTCCTCTCGGTCAGTGGAGCGCACGCGACTTGCGCAGCATCAACCGCACCTTCTCCGGCCTCACCAAGCTCATATTCCCTTCAGGAGTGATGGAGAAGGAGGACGCTCGCTTGCTCCTGCATCTCGCTATTGAGCTACGCTTACGGGTATTGGTGCAGTTGCATACCATGAATGACAGGGAATTCCACGTGACGGAGCTTTCCTTCATTGACCGCGAAACGGGTGAGATGCAGACCGTCCGTATCGAGAATGAACTCATTGAACAAGAAATATAAAAATACCGTATTGAGAACTGAGGATGGTAAGCATATCAGTAACAATTTCTATTTCATTATGAATGAGGTTCTCCGCTAGAAGGAATGTGGCATGGAATACTATTCACAGAAACAATCACCTAAAGAACCATTTCGTTTTCAAACATCGCGACAAAAACAGTTGTATTTGAAACTCCAGCTGCTCGGGCCGGGTCCAGCAACGTTCTACCGAGAAGCGTGCTATCTGATGACACCCCCGGGGCGACTTGAAAGCACAACCCATCTTGTGGCTCACTTGTTACGGGAAATTGAGAGCGCAGTGCGGCGAGTGCTGTTGCCCTACGATTATACACCTCCGGCCCCATGTTCACAGTGCGGTAATAAATCTGAAGCTCATGTGAAGCAGATCGAGGCTATTGCTTGCTCTCTTGGTTTGGACGAATCACTACAGAATGCGTGGATAGAGGTTGCCGCGAGAAATAAAACATTTAATGGCCTTGCGGCAATAGCGCATCGGGAGGATTTGTCTCTTCCACGAGAGATTGATTCGTCTTTTGAAGCAGTTGTAAGCAGGTGCGAAGTTGTATTCGGCTCTGTTCTCACAGCATTTGAGCGACAATCGTCACATATTTTTGCTTTACTGGATCGCCTTCTTCTCAAAAATCAACCAAGCAAGACAAAAAAAGACCTGTCAGTCCTGAAAAATAAGGTTCCCCACAACGATGCAACACATCGCTATTTCTTTGAACGATTACAAAGCCCCGGTTGGCTGGAGCCATTGCATCAGGAAGGCTTCTTTATACCTCTTCCACCAAGAGAGTGGAATGAAGATGTGGGTCTACCTGTCTTTTCTCCCTGGCCTTGCACTTCCTACTTGCTTCGTGTAGCACACATTGATTCTGCTCAGCAAACCATCTTGAACATTTTGCATGAGGCCGCTGAAACAGACAATCCATTTGTCCGTTACGATATGTTTCAAATTGCCCAACTACTTCCTGCATCTTTGACTGCTACCCTTGTTCCAGCTATCCAAAAATGGGTACACGGTTCACTCCTGCGAACCATCGATTTCACGCAGGTTAGCAATTTCATAGCCTACCTCATTCAGGGAAACGAAGACGAATCTGCACTTGTTCTACTGGAAACATATTTGGCTGCCCTTGGCCCCAAAGAATCACTCTCCGAGCGGTGGGAGTATGGAGAGATACTAACGAAAAATATTCACTCTTTAGTGAAACGTTCTGCCATTGAACTGCTTTCCCTGCTTTGTCGGCTTCTTGAATCCGAAATCTATGCTCACTATATCAGATTCAGGGATGTGAAAGAAGATCAGACAGACTCCCTACAAATTGAGGCCCAGGAAGCGAGTACAACATCCTGGCAATCCGCTATTGGCTCTCCTATACCTGGGATTCCTAAAGGGATGCACATCCCGTTGAATTTACTGGTTGTATCTCTTGATAAAGCAGCAGAGCAGGCTATACAAGAACAGTCGTTGTCAGTGGAAGCAGTTGTAGGTTTTTTTGAAGCGCATCGCGGACGTATTTTCTGGCGTCTTACACTTGCTATTCTGAGTCGCTTTCCTCAAGACTCGCCTGAACTGGTAAAGCAGTATCTTCTGAATCACATGTTGTTTGATGACGTAGATGTGCGCCATGAGTACGGCCTGCTTGCGCGTGCGGGATTCTCTATACTCTCTACCGAGGAACAAGAAACGCTACTTCAGTGGATAGAGCTTGGGCCAGACCTTCAGAAGTATCGGGATTGGTATTCTCAGATTGATCAGACAATGCCGGACGATGAACTTGTGCAGGGGTTCGTAAATGTTTGGCAGCGGGATTGGCTCGGACGTATTGGCGATGAGCTACCCAATACCTGGAAGGCTCGTTATGATGTTCTGGTAGCCGAATATGGTCCTTTCGAACCCAAAAATACAGGCATTCGCTTTGCTACGTGGAGTAGCCCCACAAGCACGCTTACATTGGATAAGTTGCGTAGTATGACCATTGATCAGATACTCACATACTTGAAGGAATGGCGACCTTCGGAAGGATTTATGAATCCTTCACGCGAGGGGCTTGGACGGCTACTTACTAACATTGTAAGTGAAGACTCTGAACATTTTGCCAAACACTCTCGCCGATTTGAAGGATATGATCCTATCTATGTCAGTGCCGTTGTACAAGGTTTCACCGAGGCCATACGCAACCATCGCCTCTTTGATTGGGAAAACGTGCTTGATCTGTGCCAGTGGGTCGTCAACCAGCGGTATTCACTCGCTGAAGACGGTACTGTAAAGAACCCTAACCCTGAATGGGCATGGACCTGTCAAGGGATTGCATATTTGCTTTTGAGCGCAACTGAGGTACAACCACCTGTTCTTCCTGTCTCACTTCGCGCTAACATTTGGAATGTCCTTGAGCCACTTGCGGATGATCCCGATCTTGCCCAAGATGACGGAACGAATACCGACGATGGTGGTAAGGACAATGTTGTCAACACGTACGCGACGCACGCCATCAATAGCATACGGGGAAATGCATTGCATGCTGTCATAGCATTTGCATGGTGGGTACACCATCAGTTAGAGCAGGAACAAAGTGCGGAAAGGAACCCGGGATTGGAGACGATGCCGGAAGTACAGACTGTTCTCAATCGCCATGTCGATCCAGATAAGGACGGCTCTCTCACGGTACGTTCGGTATTTGGGCAACGCCTTCCCTTGCTGGTGACCATTGACGCGAAATGGACTTCTGATCATCTTGCCCACTTGTTCCCGCGTGCAGTTGATCAGAAGGCATTACGCATCATCACCTGGAATACCTATGTCGTTTTTTGCCAGCCTTATAATCAAGTATTCAGGCTCCTGCAAGAAGAGTATGCAGACGCAATTGAACGATTAGAAGTGCCGAAGCGCAGGAAATCCAGCATTGATGATCCCGATTACCATCTTGGTCAACATCTCGTGAGACTATATTGGAGTGGCTTGCTTCCGCTTGTCTCTCCTGAGAGTCTGCTGACTCGCTTTTTTACAAATGCATCCGACGAGCTGCGGGAACAGATTATGGCTTTTATCGGCCAGGCCCTATTTGAAACTGGAGACAACACTCCATCTGAAATTGTTGAACGGTCTCAGCGATTATGGGAATGGCGGGTATCCGAAGCACAATCAGCTACGGACAAAACGCACTACATGCACGAAATGGCAGCCTTCGGCGAATGGTTCCGAGCTGATATATGCCCCTTAGAATGGGGAATGCACCAGCTTGAGATCGCACTGAACTTCGCTGGAAGCGTTGACATGAGCTATGCAGCGGTTGAACGATTAGCAGGACTTGTTGAACAATATCCTATGTTGGTGGTAAGGTGTCTGGATCTCCTCGTTAAAGGAAATATTATAATGTGGACAACATCCACCTGGGAAAAAGCTGTACAACCTATTCTCGTGTACGCTTTGCAGCAAACGGAAAAAGAAATACAACAACAAGCAAGAGCAATCATTAGCTATCTCGCGCTCCATTATGGCATGACGCATTTGCTCAAACTCTTAAACCCTATGATGTGACAAAAGGCAAAACCACGAGCATACTAGCTTTGCCATCCGCTTCTATTATTGAAGTCCGGGTATCCACGCTTGGATAACCGATACAGGGAGGTGCGTTATGTGAGATCGAGTGAACACCTCCCAAAGAAGCTCCTGCCGTCCTCGTGACGACGGAAAACCCACCTGAGGAATATGGACTGTGGTAGCGCAATACACCGTTCGGATGAGCAACAGGGCTAATCTGTGCGATGCCTTTGTCTGGGCCACGAAAACGGAACGTTGTGCTGTCCAGCAAGGACCAGCTTCTGGCTCAGCAAAGTCCGTCAAGAAAATGCCTTCACGAGAGCGTGGCGTCTACTAGGCCTATCAGACCGATTGTCAGCCTTGTACTTTTTGGAAACAGTACTTAGCATCAGGAACGAAAGGGGATAGAGTCATCGTGTTAGTTCCGTCCACCGCCCCTTGCCTCCCCTGCGGTTGTGGAACACAAACTCATCTTTCTCAGAGTGATGAGTTTGGTCGATGTGACCGGTTGAGTTCTTCGCCGCACTTGGAACGCTCACTGGTGTCGGTAATACGTGGAAATCCTTCCCTGGTTCAGACCCGGCAGGACCGGCTCATCCACTTCAAGCAGTACTTCACATCACTGTTAGAGTTGGCAAGATCGGCTCACCTGCAATGCCTGGTTTGGATCACCGCAACTGCGTGTGACCGTCGCTGGTGTTCCCAATTTTCTGACGAGGAACTATTCAAGGAGGAACGAGCCACTTCAGAGATTATTTCAATACAGTATCCTCTCCATCTGAGGCATCAGGGGTGCGAACTTCTCGCACTCCCCCTTCTCTTCCCAGGGCATTCTAGCATACGAGAGATATTACGTTTGTACTAACACTCTCTCTGTCATAAAATTCCATCTAGACCCAAACCTGATTTAAAGAAACGGGAAGGATAGTCGCCTGATTTTTGCGAAGGTGCCGTGTTAACTTTCAGCGTACCAGATCCAGAGCTGAGATGGTTGTAGGTATTGGCAAGTATTCACGTTGCGGCTATTATCTCCCAGGAGGTCCAGGAGGGCCTCCATATCCTGGTGGTCTGTTTCCTCCTGGACGTGGAGTTGGACCTGGGTATCGATTATAATTTGGAGGATAATTTGGCTGATTCACCGGTGTTCGCGTACCTGGATAATGAATAGGACTTTCCTTCTGGCTTACAATATGTTTTGCTTCCTCTGAAGGTTCGGTAGGCTTCTTTGCCGTGTTTTCTGAAGTAGACCCAAATAACTGGTTTTCTCTCGAAAACCTACCCGATGAACCTGACAAAATCCTTCTTGAGCTAGGTGGAATAATACGGGAAGGGTATCTCGGTTTCGGAAGTACAATAGATTTGTGAATTTCCGCCTGGGCTCGTCTTACACTTTCTTCAGCAAGGCGTTGCTCTTCTGCCATCCGATTTTGTATTGCTATATATAAAGGTTGCTCTCCGGCTACCGCTTTGGTTTTGCTGGCTTCATCTGGACTATTTACAGCCCAGTAAATAATTGCTGCGAATAAAAGACCAAGTGTTACCCCTACAATAATCATAACCGCATTTTGTAAGATTATTCCTCCTATAGTAAGTGCGAGGAGGCAAAGTATGACCAATTCAAACACAGTGGCTACTCCTTATACAGTAAACTAAGAACAAGCCCTCTCGACAAAGGGCTGGAACAAGGGTATCCTTGTTCTAGACAACTGTTGAATGCGCCAGGGAAAGTCTTGCTTCTCCACCCGGCTCGACCGATTAAGAAAGCTCGCACTTCCCTGGCCCTGTTCCTGAGCGGAACCGATCATGAGAGAGTCGCGCTTCGAGCGCCACAGTATAAGGGCACGTGTACTCAGGAACCATGTGTGCAGAGAGGAGTGTTTCTGATGTGGTATGCCGGTATTGACTGGGCCAACGACCATCATGACGCCCTGGTCATTGATGAAAAGGGCCAGAAGAAAGGGTCGTTGCGTGTCGAACACAATCCGCAGGGCATGAGCCAATTGAACACGTTCCTGGAACAGATCGTTGGGTCTGAGTCGAAAGACCAGCTGGCCTGCATCATTGAGACGAACCATGGGTTGCTGATTGCTTTCCTCCTGGAGGCTGGCTGGGCCGTCTACCCGGTGAATCCTCGCACGGTCGAGCGCCGACGATCGGCCAGTGGTGCCAAGACCGATACGATTGATGCCTATTTGCTCGCCAAGACTGGACGGGCGGACCTGGCTGATTTGCACCGTCTGACCCCAGACAGCGAGAAGATCACCGAACTCAAACAACTGACACGCGATCAAGATGCCTTGATCCGGATGCAAACGCGGCTGGTCAATCAGCTTACCGCCTGCCTCAAAGCATATTACCCGGTCGCCCTGGAGCTGTTTAGCAAACTGCAACAAAAGAGTACCTTGCTGTTCTTGCAAACCTATCCCACTGCGCAGGCCGCCATGACCGCTTCGGCGCAACAGATCCAGGAGGCCCTGAGACGAGCGAAGCATCCCAACCCGATTCCTGTAGCCGCCCAGATTGTCGAGCGGCTGCATCAGCCCCACTTGCAGGCCGATGCTGTCACCACGCGCACGAAATCGCGGTTGATGCTGGCTCTGGTGAGTCAGTTGCTGCCACTGCTCGAGCAAATTGCGCAGTATGACCGGGAGATTGACACCCTTTTTTTGACTCATGAGGATCATGCGATCTTTGCGAGCTTGCCGCGGGCAGGCCAACGTCTGGCCCCGCGACTGCTGGCAGAAATCGGCGATGATCGCACGCGCTACCAGGATGCCAGCAGTCTGCAAGCACTGGCTGGAACCTCGCCGGTGCTCTTTCAAAGCGGGATGTACTCCAAAGCGCATCGGCGACTGGGGTGCATCAAACCGATGCGCAATGCGTTGCATCAATTCGCCTGGCAGACCACCCAAAGTGAACCATGGGCCATGCAGTATTATCAACGCAAACGAGCGGAAGGGAAAAGTCATACCGTGGCTGTCCGTGCCCTTGCCAATGTGTGGGTCAGGATCATCTTCGCCATGTGGCTGCATCACCACTGCTATGAGACAGCCACCTTTGAGCAGGCCCAACAGCAGCATGCCCGCAGAGCCGCCTAACGACCGTAGTTCGTGCTGATCATGCTCCATACGAGCCAAAAATCCTGCATTTTTTTGGCTTTCAACTTGGCATGCCCTTTTCAGACCACGCAAGCTCATGGCTGTCAAGCCGCTTCGCTTTCCTTGACAGCCATGAGTGGCGTGGTACACTGGCTCATGCCTTGTTGAATGCATTGCTCCACTCCCCTTTCCTTCTGATTTTTTCTCTTGCTCCAAATTGGTCCCCTAAAGGCTTGACATAGAGAGTCTTATACACGCTTTGTGCTAGTTGCTAGACGGCGAGAGCAGCCAATTGGAGCACTGGTCGTCCCAACAGGGCGTTGACCATCATGCCCATACTATGAGCGGTGACCTTCGCAGCAATGCGCGTCATCATACCCCAGGTACTCTTCGCGTAGTGCTTGGAGAGGTGCAATTGCTCTTGCAGCTGCGCATTGACCGTTTCGCAGATCAAGCGCAAGCGGTTGAGCTGTGCTTGAGCAGACTTCGACCGTT
>Ga0307373_10001700_pt1 | contig 40954 bp, 49 predicted proteins | sample OX2MG_FD_202534 | JGI IMG/M metagenome (GOLD analysis project Ga0307373, IMG submission 202534) | Soil microbial communities from Risofladan, Vaasa, Finland - OX-2 | ecosystem: Environmental > Terrestrial > Soil > Coastal area > Acid sulfate soil | place: Finland: Risofladan, Vaasa | collected...
GAGGTTACGGAATCCGTCGGCCATGATGGCCGTGTGATGAACGAAGACGTCGGCGCCGCCGTCGTCTGGTGCGATGAAGCCGTAACCCTTGCTCGAGTTAAACCACTTCACGGTGCCCTGAGGCATGTACTTACTCCTATATTGCGGTCTTCGGGATTCACAGTAATGATTCCCGGGCTGTGCGACCGCCTGCCCAATCCGAAGTCTGCGCTTCGGGGTGCCCAGGACGCCCGCTGTCTAGTTTCGCAGGCGCTGTGACACGTGCACGAACCTTCGACTACAACCAAGTCCATCTAACACCATCGCTAGCCCCGATGTTCCACGACGCTCCGAAAGCTGGCCGCCGGGTTATGCTTTTGATGGTCTATGGCAGTCTTTGTCGGCGGAGTCGCTTGGCGTACATGGCGTCCACCCGGTACGGGATCCCGACCGTCTCGCTGTTGCTGGTCTCCGGATGCTCGCGCAGGATCGCCCGGATCTCGCCGAGCACGGCGCGCTGGCGGCAGCACGGCGATGTGGCTGACGCTGCGGATCCGGTCAACGACATCATCGTGCGTGCCGACGTGGACGTGCGAGAAGGCCGCCTCGACCCAGGGCGACCAGCTGCTGGCGCTGCCGCCCGTCAGGTACTTCTCGGTGCGACGCAGCGTGTCATCCGGCCGGCCGGCGCCGCCAGGCAGCCGGTCATGCAGCCGCTCGCGCATCGCGGCAACCGGCTCGACCGCGGCAAGATCGGCGCCGGCCCCAGCCGGCATGATCCGGGAGCAGTGAGACGAAGAACTGCTTGTCCGCCTCGGTCGGCTTCAGTACCTGCACCGGTGTCCGCCTTTCCGAGATCTACGCGGGTTCGGGTACCCGGGCCCGCCTGGAATGATGCTCGCATGGACGAGCACAGCGAACCGGCAGCAGGGCCGCTGACCCGGGCTGAGGCATCCGAGGCTGTCGCGGGCCACGGGTGGCGGTACGCCCTCGGCGTGGCGCGGACGTACGCGCCCGTGCGGTCGCTGAGCGAGGCAGCCGACATCGTCGCGCACCTGGCCGATGAGTGCGGTGCCGATGGTGACGAGCGCCTGCTGATCGATATCCGTCCTGGCGTCCTCGTGCTGACGGTCCAGAATCTGGTGGCCGGCTCCCTGACCGCCAGCGACGCCGCGCTGGTCCGGCGGATCTCGGCGAACCTGACCGAGCGCGGGCTGCGCGCCGATCCGCGCGCGCCCGCGGCCAGATCAGTGCAGGTGCTGGAGATCGCGATCGACGCACTGGACATCGCGTCGATCCGGCCGTTCTGGAAGGCTGCGCTCGGGTACGGCGACGAGCCGGGGCACGCTGGCCCGCAGGACGCGATCATCGATCCCGTCGGGCAGGGTCCGGCGGTCTGGTTTCAGCAGATGGCCGAGCCGCGGCCGCAGCGTAACCGCATCCACCTCGACATCTCGGTGCCGCACGACGAGGCGCAAGCCCGGATCGAGGCGGCACTCAAGGCGGGCGGCACGCTGGTCTCCGACTCGCGGGCCCCGGCCTTCTGGGTACTCGCCGATGCCGAGGGCAACGAGGCGTGCATGACCACCTGGCAGGGCAGGGACGGCTGAGCGGTCAGGCCGCCTAGTCGACACCGTCGGCGATGACCGCATCGAATTCGCCCAGGATCCCGACGTTGCCGGACCGCTCGAGCGGAGTGTCCGGTGGCCGGTGCCATAGCCAGCAGTCAAGGTCGTCCGCGGTGCCTCGCACGGTCGCCGCGGCGGGAGTGCCCGGATCGGTTCCGGTGACCTGGATGCCAGGCCGGTCGTAGGACTTCTGGTCCTCCGGATCGGTTCCGCTGAACTGGCCGAGGGTGACGAACCAGGAATCGCCCGTGTCGGTTGCGCTGATCCGCAGGGTGCGCGCATCACCGGGCACGAGCGTGCCCCATACGGGCAGGTCGCCGCCGTACATGATGCGGAGCGCCTCGTCCACTCCGTCGGCGCTGAGCGCCGGGTCCAGGTGAGAGCGGCGGTGGCCGGCCGTCAGCTCGGCGTCCACCCGGTGGATCATTGCCTCGTGCGCCTGGCGCCGGATGATGAATCCCACGGTCTTGTCGTCAGACCATGTCCAGGCGGGAGTCTCGGGCGCGGCCGAGGCCAGCGCCGTGCCGAGCTCGCCGCTTACGCTGAGGTAGAAGTCCATCAGCGCGGCACGGTCTTCCGGCCTGGACGGCGCCAGCGCCCCCGCCCCCGCGCCGTCCACTCCCTGGCCGACGATCGTTCCCCAGAACCACTGCACCTCGGCGAGATGCCAGAGCAGATCGTCAGCGGTCCAGTCGGGGCAGGACGGCACCTGGGTGCCGGCCGCCGTCCCGCCGATGGCGTGCGCGAACAAGGCGGACTCGCGGGCGAGATGACCGAGGTAGTCGATGTTGCGTGGGTTGTACGTCGTCACAGTCCACTCCCTTGTGGCGTCCCAGGTACCCCTGCCATTGTCGTTGCTGCCAGCCGGGGGTGCCCGGCGGACCCGTCAGTTCCCGGTCCGCGTGTCGGGCAGTGACGAACGGTAGCCTCTACGGATGCAGGACAACTCCGCCGTCAGCGAGGCACCGCCCGCCGGGGCGGGGCTGGTCCGGATCGAGCCGATGACCGCCGAGCATGCCCAGCAGGTGCTGGCGATCTACCAGGCAGGCATCGACGAGGGCAACGCCACCTTCGAGACGCAGGCACCAGGCTGGGCCGAGTTCAGCGCGGCCAGGCTGGCTGACCATCGCCTGGTAGCGCTCGACGCCGGCGGTGTCGTCGTGCTCGGCTGGGTGGCCGTGTCGGCGACATCCAGCAGGCCCGTCTACGCGGGAGTGGTGGAGCATTCCGTCTACGTGCACCCTGATGCGCGCGGCCGCGGCGTCGGCCGTCTCCTGCTCGACTGCCTCATCGCCTCGACCGAGGCGGCGGGTATCTGGACGATCCAGTCGGGGATCTTCCCGGAGAACACGGCCAGCATCGCGCTGCACCGCGCGGCCGGCTTCCGGATCGTGGGTCCGCGCGAGCGGATCGGCGTGCAGCACGGCCGCTGGCGCGACATCCTGCTGATAGAGCGGCGAAGCCCGGCGCTCTGACCGCCGCGCCGGGAGCGCACGGGGGCGCACACTGAGAGCGACATGGCGACGCGGATGAACAGGTGGGTGGTGCTGGCCGGATACGGCCTGCTCGCCGCCTGCTCCCAGCTGCTCTGGCTGTCGTACGCGTTCATCGAGGCCCAGACGCACCGGGCAATGGGCGTATCGGTGAGCGACGTCGGTGACCTAGCCGCCATCTTCCCGCTGATGTACGTCATCCTCGCGCTGCCGTTCGGGAAGTGGCTGGATGTCAGCTTCGAGCGGGCGCTCGGGCTCGGTGCGGTCCTGACCGGCGCCGGCGGCCTGCTGCGGCTGATCAGCCCGGGATCGTTCTGGTGGGCATTCGGCGGCCAGCTCGTGATCGCCGTCGGCCAGCCGCTGGTGCTCAACTCGATCACGAAGGTAGCCGCGCGGTACTTCCCCGAGCAGGAGCGTACGACGGCGATCTCCATCGGCAGCGTGTCGCTGTATGTGGGGATCCTGGTGGCCGCCCTGTCCGGCAAGCCCTTGTTCGACGCGGGCGGCCTGCGGCTCGTCCTGCTCGTGCAGGGAGCGCTCGGTGTGGTGGCCGCGGCCTGGGTGCTGCTCGCGCTCCGCACGCCGCCTGCTTTCCGCGGCGATCCGTCCGTCGCGGTCTCGCTCGGCTGGCTGAAGCGGGATCGCTTCATCTGGGTGCTCGGCGGCCTGCTGTTCGTCGGGATGGGCATCTTCAACGCGGTCGCCACCTGGCTGGACCCGATACTCGGCCACTTTCACCACGGCTCGGCCAGCGGCGTCTTGTTCGCGATCCTGACGGTGGCCGGCATCATCGGGGCGGCGATCCTGCCAGGGGTGGCCGCGAAGCGGGACAGGCGCCGCGCGATGCTTCAGGTCACGGTCAGCGTGACCGCCGTGGCGTTCCTCGCGATCGCCGCCTGGCACGGGCTCGTCTTCCTCGGGATCGTCCTGTTCATCGAGGGGTTCGTCCTGCTGGCCGCGCTGCCGGTCGCCCTTGACTGGTCTGAGCTGCACAGCGGGCCTGAACGGGCCGGGGCGGCGGTCGGCTTCCTGCTGCTTGCCGGAAACCTCGGCGGGGTAGTGCTTCTGCTGATTGTCCAGATCGTGATCGGCAATCCGTACGCCTCGCTCGGAGTCCTCTCGGCGGCTGCGCTGGCCGGGCTGGCGCTGTCCACCAGGCTGCCCGCCCGAGTCGGAGCGGCCGCGAGCCAGGGAGGCCCTAGATGACGGATCCGGCCGAGCTCATGGCCAGCCTGGAACACGAGCTCAAGCCGTACCGCGGCCAGCCCGATGTTCCCGCCTATGCACAGCTGCCGGCTGACGGCCTGGACCGGGCAGAGGTGGAGAACCTGGTCGAGCGACTCGCCGGGACCGAGGAGTCGCGCTGGCGGGACGGCTACGCCTCCGGTGCGGTGTACCACGGCGATCCCGAGCACATCGCGTTCCTCAACCGGATCTACGCGGCGCAGTCGCAGTCCAACCCGCTCCATCCCGACCTGTGGCCGAGCTCGACGAAGTACGAGGCCGAGGTCGTGTCGATGACCGCGCGCATGCTGGGCTCCGAGCACGCCAGCGCCGACGTGCCGATCGTGGGCACGGTCAGCTCAGGCGGCACCGAGAGCATCATGCTGGCGATGCGCACCTACCGTGACTACGCACGCGAGCGGCGCGGGATCGCCAGGCCGGAGATCGTGGCGCCGGTGACCGCGCACGCGGCGTTCGACAAGGCGTCGAGGTACTTCGATATGCCCCTGGTCAGGGTCGAGGTCGGCGCAGATTTCACCGCCGACGTGGACGCGGTAGCCGGCGCGATCACTGACCGCACGGCGGTCGTCGTGGCGTCCGCGCCCGATTTCCCGCACGGCCTGATCGACCCGGTACCGCAGATCGCGGCCCTGGCCGCCGAGCGCGGAATCGGCTGCCATGTCGATGCCTGCCTGGGCGGCTTCATCCTGCCGTGGGCCGAGCGGCTCGGCTACCAGATTCCGGCGTTCGATTTCCGGCTGCCGGGAGTGACCTCCATGTCGGCAGACACCCACAAGTACGGTTATGCCGCCAAGGGCTCGTCCGTTGTCCTGTACCGGGGCGGCGAGCTGCGGCAGTTCCAGTTCTACAAGACCACCGACTGGCCGGGCGGCCTGTATCTGTCGCCCACCTTCGCCGGCAGCCGGCCCGGCGCGCTGTCGGCGACGGCCTGGGCCGCGATGGTCTCGATCGGCGAGAGCGGCTATACCGACGCGGCCGGGCGGATCCTGCGGACCGGAGCCGAGATCCGGGAGGGCGTCGCGGCGATCGCCGGCCTGACGGTGCTCGGTCACCCGCTGTGGGTGATCGCCTTCGCCGCCGATCCGGCCGACCCGGAGGTCGACATCTACCAGGTCATGGAGAACATGAGCAAGCGCGGCTGGAGCCTGAACGGGCTGCAGCGCCCGGCCGCCGTCCACCTCGCGGTGACGCTGCGGCACACGCTGCCCGGCGTCGCCGACCGGTTCCTGGCCGATCTGCGGTCCAGCATCGAGGAAGTGCGCGCGAACCCGGCGACGCGCACCGGGCTGGCCCCGGTCTACGGCATGGCCGGAGCGCTGCCCGCGGAGGTCGTCAGCGACATGCTCGGCGTCTACCTTGACATCATGTTCGAGGTATAGCCGTGGAGCGGCACGTCCTGGCGGTCGACCTCGGGACGACGGCCCTGAAGGTGGCACTCGTGTCGCTCGGCGGCCAGATCGTGGCGTCCGAGCAGGACACGTGCCGCGTACAGCTGCTGCCAGGCGGTGGCGCCGAGCAGGATCCGCAGGACTGGTGGGAGGCCATCGTCCGGACGTCGGCGCGGATGGTGGCCCGCAGCGGAGTCCCGGTCGGGTCGATAGCGGCAGTCAGCTGCACCGCGCAGTGGTCGGGCACGGTGCCGGTCGGCGCCGACGGCCGCCCGGTACGCAACGCGATCATCTGGATGGACTCCCGCGGCGCGCCCCAGGCCAGCGCCATCACCGGCGGCATGCTCCGGGTTCAGGGCTACGAGATCACCAAGCTCGTGCGGTGGATCAGGGCGACGGGAGGGCTGCCCAGCCGGAGTGGCAAGGACTCGATCGCGCACATCCTGTGGCTCAGAGACTGCGAGCCGGAGGCCTACCAGCGAACGAGCCTGTTCCTCGAGCCGAAGGACTGGCTCAACTTGCGGCTGACCGGCCGCGCCGTCGCTTCCTACGACTCCATCGCGCTGCACTGGGTCACCGACAACCACTGGGTGACCGGCGCGGACGGGGCGGACCGGATCGGCTACGACCCGGCGCTGCTGCGGCTGACCGGCCTCGATTCCGGGCAGCTGCCTGAGCTTGTCGCGGCGACCGACATCGTCGGCCCGCTGCTGCCCGAGGCGGCCGCCGCGCTCGGCGTCCCGGCCGGCATCCCCGTCGTCGCGGGAACGCCCGACCTGCAGTCGGCGGCCATCGGATCGGGTGCCACCAGGGATTTCCAGGCGCACCTGTACGTGGGCACATCCTCCTGGCTGACCTGTCACGTCCCGTTCAAGAAGACGGACATCCTGCGCAACATCGCCTCGCTGCCGGCTGCTATCGGCGGCCGGTACTTTATCGCGGACGAGCAGGAGACCGCCGGTGCCGCGCTGACTTTCCTGCGGGACCGGGTGCTGTTCCCGGCCGGGAGTGCCCCGGCCGACGCCTACCGGCAGTTCGACGAGATGGCCGCGCTGTCACCGCCGGGCAGCGGGGGGCTTGTTTTCACGCCGTGGCTTTACGGGGAGCGGACTCCGGTCGAGGACCATTTCATCAGGGGCGGGTTCCACAACCTGTCCCTGGACGCGGGCCGGCCCGACCTGGTCAGGGCGGTGCTCGAGGGGGTGGCGCTGAACGCGCGATGGCTGCTCGGCGCCGTCGAGAGATTCGCCGGCCGGCGGCTCGACCCGATCAGGTTCATCGGCGGCGGCGCGCGCTCCGAGGTGTGGTGCCAGATCTTCGCCGACGTGCTCGGCCGGACGATCGATCAGGTCGCCGACCCGGTGAATGCCAATGCCCGCGGCGCGGCGATGCTGGCGGCGGTGGCCCTCGGTGAGCTGGACTTCGACCAGGTTCCTGACCGGGTCCCGGTGGCGCGGCGGTACGTGCCTGACCCGGCGAACGAGGATCTGTACGGGCGGGTGTTCGGCGAGTTCATCGGGTTCTACAAGCGGAACAAGAAGGCGCATGCCCGCCTGAACCGCGCGAGCGCCCCCCGGTAAACGCCCGCAGCGCCTGCTATGCCTGCTGCGCCCGCGCGGTCGTCGTCTTAGCCCTGGCTCACTCGCCTCACCAGTCACACAGGCCCCGCACCGGCCGGTCCGCGCACCGTCCGCGCGGGATCAATGTGCCATCCATCACTGACTTCCCGGATGGATGGCACATCGATCCCGCAGCGCTTGCGCCAAGTTGATCGACAAGCGCTTGCGCCAAGTTGATCCAGCGGCGCTTGCGCCAAAGTACCTTGTCATCGCGGCGGAAGCGGAGAGCGCCGACTTCGGCTATCTGCGCGACGCGCTCGGACTGACACCGGGCAACCTGTCCAGGCACCTCACCGTGCTGGAGGAAGCGGGCCTGATCCAGGTACGGAAGGGCTACGAGGGCCGTCGGCCGCGCACCTGGGTGCGGATCACCGGGCAGGGCAGGTCGGCGCTCGCTGCCGAGATCGCCGCCCTGACGGAGTTGCTCCGCCGCCACGAGCAGGGCAAACCTGCCTAGCTGGGCCCGGTCGGTGCGGTCGGCCCGGTCGGCCCGCGGGTGCTGTCCAGGCTGGAGAGGATGGCCGCTGCGGTCGACCAGATGTTCTCGGTGTCTCCGTACGGGCGGGCGACCAGCATGGCCCCTTCCAGCGCGCTGATGATCAGCAGGGCGGCATCGCAGGCAGAACCGGCGAACCGCACGGTGCCTTCTGACCTGCCTTGCTCGAGCACCCGTTCAAGCCAGTGGGCGTTGCGGTCGAAGAACCTGACCACTTCGGCCTGCATGGGCGCGGGCAGGGTCTGGTACTCGGCCGCCAGCATGCCGCACAGGCACATCCGGTGCTGGCTCGCGATATCGGCGTACAGTCTGGTATATGCGTCGAGCTTGACCAGTGCCGACCCCCCGCCGGAGTCGATTACCGCGAGCGCGTCGGCAAAACGCATCGAATAGCGCGCGACTAGCGCCTCGCCGAGCTCGGCCTTGCCGGGATAGTGGTAATGCAGGGCAGCCTTAGTGATCTTCAGCTCGGACGCCACGTCGGCGTAGCTGAAGCAGCCGAAGCCCTTGGTCTGCACCACGCGCTCGGTGACATCCAGAATCCGCGTCGACGTGCCGACGCGGCCAGCCTGGCGTGACGTCATCTCGGGCCCCCGGCTCGACGGTGGCGCTGATCACCTGGATCTAGGTTGACAACTGAATTACTAGTAAGTAAATTCTTACCAACCAGTAAGTAAGGTTAGTGCCTGGCCAACCGACGTGCAACCTCACGTGGTGGATTTCGAGGGCGGCTAGCGGGGCGAGCGGACGACTCAGCCCCCGGGACTTCCGCTCGCCCTTGCCCTTCGCTCCAAGGAAGATCACCACCAGCCCCCAGGTCGCCCAGGCCCCGGTCGCGCGCGAGCCCCCGTCTCGCGGAGCCGGGCCAGTGCTCAAGCCGCGCGCTTGCGGGCCTCAGCCGCGCGCGTCAGGCTCAGCAGGAGCAGCCCGTCGTAATTAGTAACAAAACGTGCGTTCTGTCCATAAAGGTCGCGCAGGGTCAGGCACAGCCCGCACAGATGTGTCATCCACTGCCCGAAAAGCGGCCCGCGAAGCCGGTGCCGGCACGGGCGTACGACGCCGAACATGCACGCAATATGACAGATGCCGGCCCGCTTGGGCAATGAGCCGGGTATCGGGTCGGCCGTGCTTCCCGTCCCGGCCGGGCTCCGTTGACCGGCATGGGTCATCCGGCAGCGTCCGAATGGCCGGTGAACCATTCGGACCCTATGTTTCGCCGGCGGCTCGGAACGGTAGCTAAGGCGGTTGACGCATGCCCGCTGACCGATGCGCTGCTGCGCTGGTGTCACGAGCGGCGAGTCTGGAGGCGCACGATGGACCCTGAGCGATGCGGGAACGTCAGAACGGACCGAGCAGACCAGACCGACCGGATCCCCCGGCCGGATCCGGCGGGTGAGGCGGAGCTGGCAGGCCGGAATGGCCGGAGAGGCAGGATCAGGCGGGTCACCGGACTGGTGGCGGTCATTGCCGCCGCCGTGGTCGCGCTCGTGCTGGCGCTGTCGACCGTGCACCTGCTGCCCCAGTTCAGGAATCCTTTCGCCGAAACGACCGTCGACCGCAGCTCGCCCGCGCTGCTGACATCGATCAGCTCGCTCAGCAGGTACGAAGCCGCGAGCGGGTCGTTCCAGGTCATCGTCAACCTCTCGCAGCGGTCATCCTGGCTGCCGTCCTTCATCGAGGGCTCGCAGACGCTGTTCGTGGGCCAGGGCACGGACATCGCGTTCGTCGACTTCTCGAAGCTGAAGGGCAACGCGATCAAGGTGTCGAGGGACCGGACGGCCGTGGCGATCACGGTGCCGCGGGCTCAGCTGGAACCCGCCGCGCTTAACGTGCGCCGCTCCTATGTGTTCGCCCAGCAGCAAGGGCTGCTGACCCGGATCGACAGCTTCTTCTCCGGCAACCCGGATAGCCAGCACCAGGTCTACGTGGTCGCTCAGCGGAAGATCCAGCAGGCCGCCCGGCAGAGCGCGCTGCTCACCCAGGCGCAGAGCAATACCAGGAGCATGCTCATCGGCCTGATGCACTCGCTCGGATTCCGGCAGGTAGCGGTGACCTTCGCGGCGGCCTAGACGCCGGGCTGCTAGATGCGTGGCAGGGGATCAGCTAGAGGGGTTCCCGCAGGGCGATGACGCCTGCCGACTCGTCCGTAACGGCCGGCGACTCACCGGTTGCGGGCGACCTGCGGGCCAGCCTGGACATCGCGCGGCAGGCCGCCTGAGGAGGCGTCGTCGGGGGCGACGGACACGGCGCAGCGCCAGATACCCCGTCTGGCCGAGATCATCCGCCTGCCAGGCGCGGTGACAGCGGACTCCTCACGAGCTTGGTGGCCGCAAAGCTGGCAAATGGGTTAGCGATTTGGCTCCAACCCGTGATGGGTTGACCTCGACAGCTAGCCGTCGGCCTGATCGGGTCCCGCGTGGCGCGTGATCAGGCGGTTGATCGCGATGCCCGAGATCAAGATCAGGATCCACATGTACTGCGCCGCCGTAGGCGCCACGATGGCGACCGGAATGGAGGCGAGGAACACGGTCGGAATCCGAGCGATTCGAAGTGTCGTCTGCAGGCGGACCCGGGAGACCGATGAGTCGGCCAGACCAGAGCCAGCGCGGGTGGCGTAGAGCCAGACCGCGCCCTCGGCGAGTCCGGCCGCGGCCGCGCAGATCGCGTAGAAGATCACCGCCCCCCTGTCGCTAGAGGGTCGGCTCAGAATGTCGGTCGGGTAGGGCAAGAACGCGATGGTGCCGAGAAACAGCAGGTTCAGGCCAATGAGCGGCCGGTCGAACGCCGTGATGTAACGGAAGATCCCATGATGGCCGAGCCAGAAGAGCCCGATCACGGCGAAGCTGATCCCGAAGCCGGTCAGGCTGTTGATGTCCTTGCTCAGCAGATCGGCGGTGCGGATTGCGCCAATCGGCACGCGCAAGTCGACCGCGAGCAGCGTGACAGCGATCGCCATGACCGCGTCGCTGAAGAACAGGATCCGGTCGTACTCGATGAAGCCGGAACGAGCCAGCGGGTATAGAGCAGAACCCCGGTGGCCGCCAGGCCGGTGCCGTCCCCCTGACGCGGTATCACCAGCGGGCACTGAGCCCGGCGGGATGTCGTCGCCCGGCGCGGCAAGTTCGCCGCCTTCATGAAGCGGACTCTGGTCCGGCGGTTCCCTGAGGCGGTCCGGATCGCTTTCTGAGCCGGAGGTCGCGTCACTGGTCACGACCCGTGACAGTAGCGGATGGCCGGGACCTGAGGTGGTCTGGCCTTCGCAGACGACCGGCGTGTGGGAAAATTCGGCCGCTTTGTACGTCGGGAGGCTCTCGTGTCGATACCTGTCATCGTCGAACTGGCAGCGGCCGCCATCTCGGCAGTCGCCCTCGTGTGGCCTGCTCTCTACCTGAAGCGAGACAGGCCAGCCAGCCGAGCGAAGATGGCGTTGCGATTCGCCGGTCTGGCTGGACTGACGATCTTGCCTGACGTCACGGACTGGGTCGGAGGCCGGGTCCGCAGAAGAGCCCAGACGAAGATCGCGCTGGTAGGCCGGTTGTCCCGGTGGTGGCCTTCATCTGGTTCTATCTGGACGCTGATCAGGCCCGCCTGGGCTGGATGTCCGATGCGTGATCGGTTACGATCACCGGACCGTGACGAGGTCGGCAAGGTGTCTGACGTCTGCGAGGCCAGATGAACGCGCCGGTGATCAGCGGCCTGGTCCTGGCCGGGATAGCGACCGCAATGCTGGTGGCGATGGCCTTCTCCGCGGTGCCGGGGAGCGGTTCCGCTCGTGCCAGGCGCGCCAGCCAGCTTGCCCGGTATTTCGAACTGCCACTGCCACCTGACCTGATGGGCTGGCTGGGTGACCGGCAGCGGGTGCGGCAGCTGACCACCCTGTTTGTAGTCGGTCCTTTGCTGCCACCGCTCGCGTTCTGGCGTGGCTACGCCTGGTGGCGGGCCATGGCGCGTAGCTTGCAGTTTCCGCAGCCAGTGGCAATGTCGATCTGGATCGCCGTGCTGGTCCCGGCTATCGTCGCGATTGCTCGCCATCACCGCGAGCTAAGGTGGGCTCGTTCGCATGGTCTGCCTTTACTCGCCGGAGATCCGGACCGCAGGCTGGCGGAGGTCGTGCCGCCAGTGATGACCTTGCTGGCCCGGCTGGGCGTCGTCACTCTCGCTGCGGCGGCCGTCGTCGCCGGCATCATAGGACCCGGCGCGTCGGCTGGACGGCTCTGGCTGGCCGTCGCTGCCGCGGTTGTCTCGCTGGCAGCGCTTGGGACGGCGGAGATCGTGCAGCTGCGTCTCATCCGTGCTCCCCGCCTCGGGTCCAGCCCGGCGGCGCTGGCGTTCGACGACGCATTCCTGTCGGAGACCGTGGTGGACATCGCGAACTTCCCGCTGGCCGTCGCGGTCCTGAGCAGCGTCTTCGGTGCCTTCGTAAACGTGCCAAGGGCGAGCGTGCTCGCCCCGGCCGTCGGTCCCGTGCTGTGGTTCGGGTGGCTTGGCTTCCTTCTCCTCACGCCGGCCACCTCATGGCCCCTGCGGAAACTCCTCAGGCACGATCCGGCGCCGCCTACCGGCATGAACGAGCTGTCATCACGCACCGGCTACGGATACACGTGGTGGTAGCTCACTGGCATCGATCGCCGCGACCGGCGCGATGCTGATGCTGGCCACGATCGTGTCGTCCGGGGTCGAGGTCGCTGAGGTATTCGGTGACCGCTGCGACCACGCGGCCCTGCTCGCCGGCGAGGAGGCCGCCATCCGTGGTGCCGCTCCGAAGCGGCGGCGGGAGTTCACGGCCGTCCGCGCCTGTGCGCGACGTGCACTCGCTCGCGCGGGATTCCAGCCGGTGCCGATCCTGCCAGGACCATCCGGAGCTCCGGTCTGGCCGCCTGGCGTGGTCGGCAGCATGACCCACTGCGACGGCTACCGTGCCTGCGCGATCGGCCGGGCCGAGTTGTTCGCGGCGATTGGCATCGACGCCGAACCGCATGACGTCCTGCCCGACGGCGTGCTGTCCGTGGTGGCCAGCGATTCTGAGCGATCGGCGCTGGCCGTGCTCGCGGCGCAGTGCCCTGGGATCTGCTGGGAAAGGATTTTGTTCAGCGCCAAGGAGTCGGTGTTCAAGGCGTGGTTTCCGGCCACTGGACGGTGGCTGGGATTCACTGGCGCCGAGGTCATCATCGACCTCGCAGGCACGTTCGCGGCGAGCCTGCTCGTCCCGGGGCCCGTGGTAGGTGGCAGCCCGCTCACCACCTACCACGGGCGCTGGGTCGTCGAGCGCGGACTGATCGCGACCGCCGTCGTCGTGCCCGCCGACACCCGCGCCGACCCCGCCGGCGCGGGCCGCGCCGCCTCCCCTGGCCCGGTCAGTCGCCCTTGACGTTGACGATCTGCCGCAGCACATGACGGATCTCGACGAGATCCTTCGCGTCCTCCATGATCACGTCGATGTCCTTGTACGCGCCCGGGATCTCGTCGAGGAACGCATCGGTCCTGCGCCACTCGATGCCCGCCATCGCGGCGTCGAGCTGGGCGCGGCTGAACGCCTTCCGCGCCGCCGACCTGCTGTACTCACGGCCCGCGCCATGCGGTGACGAGTTCAGCGCGAGCCGGTTGCCCTTGCCAGTGACGACGTAGGACCGGGTACCCATCGAGCCGGGAATGAGGCCGGGCTTACCCGGCGAGGCATCGATCGCGCCCTTGCGGGAGATCCACACTTCCTTGCCGAAGTGGGTCTCGCGCTCGGTGTAGTTATGGTGCGTGTTCACCGTCTCCGCGGGCTCGACCGTCTGGCCCAGCCAGTCCTGCACGCAATCCACCACGCGGTGCATCATCTCCTCCCGGTTCAGCAGCGCGAAGTGCTGCGCCCACCGCAGGTCCCTGATGTAGTCCCAGAACTCGCGGGTGTCCTCGACCAGGTAGGCAAGGTCGCGGTCGGGCAGCGTGATCCACCATTTCGCGGCCAGCGCCTGGGCGATCTTGATGTGTCGCTGCGCCAGCTTGTTGCCGACGCCCCGCGATCCGGAATGCAGGAACAGCCAGACCCGGTCGTCCTCGTCGAGGCTGACCTCGATGAAGTGATTGCCCGAGCCGAGGCTGCCCAGCTGAAGCCGCCAGTTCGGCGCGATCTTCTCCGCGCTGTCCGCGCCGGCGTGCTGCTCGAGTGCCTCGATCCTGGCCGCGGTCTGGTCGCTGTAGAGATGGCCGTTGTACTTCCCGGCCGACAGCGGGATGGCGCGCTCGATCGCCTCGCGCAGGGCCGGCAGATCACCACGCGCCCTGACGTCGTCGGCGGTGAACTGGGTGCGCACGGCGATCATGCCGCAGCCGATATCGACGCCGACAGCCGCCGGGATGATGGCGCCCAGGGTCGGGATAACCGAGCCGACGGTCGCGCCTTTGCCGAGGTGCGCATCGGGCATCAGCGCGACGTGCGGGAAGACAAACGGCATCGCGGCCGTGCGCAGCGCCTGCTCGCGCGCGTTATCGCAGAGAATCGACGCCCAGTTCATCAGCTTCTTGCTGATCTGTTCCATGACTACCTCCGCTGGAGCGCCAAGGCTAGACTCCGAACCCGCCCGAGCACATCCGATTCTCGTCCCGTTACTACGGCGCGTGGCGCGAGCAGCAGCCTGACCCTGACGGCCACTTGCTGCACGTTTCAGTCATGATCAGCGGCGATTCGCGGCATTTGCGGTCACCAAAAGTGTAGTAAGTCATGAGGCGGTTGCTACCTTGGCCGGGTGGTCAGGCAGGTCGGCATGGACGTGAACGGGCTGCGAGCGCTGCGGCGCGCACGGGACCGGATCGACCGCGACTACGCCGAGCGGCTGGAGATCGCCACCCTGGCCGCGGAGGCCGGCTACTCGCTCGGCCAGTTTATCCGGGCCTTCGACACCGCCTGCGGAGAGACGCCAGGCCAGTACCCCACCCGACGGCGGGTCGAGCGAGCATGTGAGCTGCTGCGCTCGGTCAACCTGACCGTCACCGAGGTCTGCATGGTGGTGGGATTCAGCAGCCTGGGTACGTTCAGCCGCCGGTTCGCCGACATCGTGGGCCGGTCGCCGTCGGCGTACCAGCGGGAGGCGGCGCAGCTCGGCGGCCCGGCGCCGATCCCCGGCTGCTATGCCCTGATGTGGCGGACCGGGCTCCGAGCGCGAGATCCAGACGAGGCAGCCGAGCCGGCCCCGCCGCGGCCCGCTGACACACCACAATTTCGGAGAAGCGCTGACCCGGTGTTCGGCCGTACGGTCGTCCAGGCATCAACGACAGGGAGGACATGATGATCACAGGCGTATCGATCGTGTCGGTCTGGGTACTCGACCAGGACTCGGCCAAGGAGTTCTACACCAAGCAACTCGGCTTCGACCTCACCAACGACATCCGGCTCGACAGCGGCATGCGATGGCTGACGGTCCGGTCGCCTGGTAGCTCCGGCCAGGAGTTCGTGCTGGTCGATCCGGCCCATTCGATGCTCGAGGCGGACACTGCGGCGCAGGTCCGCGCCCTGGTGGCCAAGGGCGCGTTCAGCCCGGGCGTGATGGCCACGACCGACTGCCGGGCCGATTATGAGGCGCTGGCCGAGCGGGGCGTCGAGTTCATCCAGCCGCCCGCCGAGCGCCCGTACGGCATCGAAGCGATTCTGCGTGACGATTCGGGAAACTGGTTCAGCTTCACCCAGCGCGGTGCCTGACCGTCCAGCCTCGTTGCCCAAATGTCGCATGAGGTTGCCTGACACGTGACGTGGGCCGCCAATCGTGGCATTGGCAGGAAGCCGCGAAACGAGGTGATGTGCGTTGCTAGCCCGTCTGAACTGGCTGGCTGGCTGGCTGGCTGGCGGCGGCTGGCGGTCGCCGCGCTGCTGCCCGTGCTGCTCGTCCTAGCAGGCGCGTGCAGCAGTCCGGCCGGCCACCCGGACAAGCCGGTGACAGCTGTGAAACTGTCCTACTGCGACGGCCCCCGCAGGTGCGACCGGACGTCATCGGGGTGATCTGCGCGGCCAACGAGATCACGGCCAGGAACTTGCGCTGGTCGCCCTGGGGCAAGGCGGCCTGTCCAGCCGCGCCATGGTGGCGGGCGAAGGCGATGGTCGCCAGGTCGACGGCGGCGAACAATGCTCCGAGACACGCCTGCACTCCGATCAGCACCGGCAGCCCGCGGCTTCGGAGCACGGATCCGCGATCGCTTGGCCCGGTGGCGGGCGTGATCATCCGCCGTCGAGCAAGGCGGGGCACCGGGTCCACTGAGCCGCCGTCTCGAGGACCAGCCGCCGGGCCTGCTCGTAGTCGTAGTCGTGATTGGCCGTGCTGAGGCCGAGGCCGTAGCCGTCCTCCAGCGAGATCAGGTTCTGGGCGATGCTCGCGGTCGGCAGGACCGGCCTGAACAGCCCGGCCGCGGTTCCCTCGTCCAGGATCTCCTGGTAGAGCCGCCGCTGCTCGCCGCACAGGTCGGTGATCATGCTCGCGTGGTCGGTGTCCCGCGCCTTGGCCACCATCACCTGGTAGAGCGCAAGCGACAGCGGCTGGTCCTGCGGGCGCGGCAGACCCATGTCGACCATCGTCCTGAGCTTCTCGCGAGCATCGGACAGGCCGGAAACCGCGGTGACGCGGGCGGTGTAGTACCGGTCGAACGCCATCGCGCGCACATGCCGCAGGATCTCGTCCACGTTGTGGTAGTAGTAGTAGACCGACCCCGTTGCCATGCCGGCCATGTCCGCGACGTCCTTCATCTGCATCCGGGCCGGCCCCTGGTCGTTGATGACCCGGACGGCCGCGTCGAGCAGAAGCTTGCGGCGAGCGGCCTGGTCCTTGGACCTTGGCATCGCGATTGCACCCCTCCGTCGTGCTGAGCAGCGTGCGCGCGGTCTGTATCTGACCACGTCTGACCAGAAAACGCTACCTCTGTCTTGACAAGCTCAGGTTATTCGTCGAATCTATCGACAAATAACTGCGGGCCGGAACTGGACCCGGACCGGTCGTCGCCGAAGCCGGGACTAGGCCCGGACCGGGTCGTCGCCGGCGCCGGGACGGGGCCGGGACCGGGTCGTCACCGAAGACGGAGGAGTGACCATGAGTGCGGATCAACCGGCAGTTGCGCCGCCCGCCGGCGGCGGAGGCCACCAGTACGCGCAGGAACTGTCCCGCTCGCTGACGCTGCGGGGCAATGTCCTGATCACGCTGTCGTCGGTGACTCCGGCGTCCAGCGTGTTCATCATCATTCCGGCCGTGCTCGCGGCGGTCGGGGGAGCGTCGTTCATCGCGTTCGTCGCCGCGGCCGTCGTCGGCATCTTCATGGCCTTCTGCTACGGCGAGTTGTCCTCGGCGTTCCCGATCGCGGGGGGCGAGTACTCGTTCGCCGCCCGCGTGCTCGGCAAGGGCACCGGTTTCGCGCTGTTCCTCATGAACACGCTGAGCCTGATCCTGATCATCGGAGTTATCGCGCTCGGCACCGGCCAGTACCTGTCGGCGGCGGTATCGGGCACGAACTCCAAGTGGGTCGGGGTCGGCGTGATCGTGGCCTGCGCCGTGGTCGCGGTGCTCAACATCAGGACGAATGCCTGGGTAACCGGAACCTTTTTGGTCATCGAGATGGCCGCGCTGGTCGTTCTGACCGTGCTTGGCTTTATTCACGTGTCCAGGCCGGTCAGCACCCTGTTCCACGCTCAGGCCGCGGGCAGCAACGGAGTGCTGACCTCGGTCGGCCTCGGCCTCGTCGCCGCGCAGACCGCCACGGCGATCTTCTCCTACAACGGCTACGGTGCCGCCGTGTACTTCTCGGAGGAGACCAGGAATGCCGCGCGCCATATCGCCCGGGCCATCATGTGGTCGCTGGCGATCACGGTCGCGGCCGAGCTGATCCCGATGACCGCCGTGCTCCTCGGCGCGCCCAGCCTCGGCAAGCTGATCAGCAACCCGGCTCCGATGGAGTACTTCGTCACCGCTCGCGGCGGCAGCACGATGAACACCATCGTCAGCCTGGGAATCGCGCTGGCGATCATCAACGCGACCGTCGCCATCACGCTGCAGGCCGGGCGGACGCTCTACAGTTCCGCCCGCGACCGCGCCTATCCCGGCCCGGTCAGCAAGTCGCTCGGCTATGTTCACCCCAAGCTGCAGACCCCCGTCGTCGCCACCCTCGTGGTGGGCGGCGCGGCCGCGGTAGTGGCGTCCATCGTCCCGATCGGCTCGCTGATCACCGCTACCGGCGCGACCCTCGTCGCCCTGTACGTGATCGTGGCCCTGTCGGCGATCGTCGGCCGCCGCAACGGCACTACCGCGCACGCCAGGTACAAGATGCCCTGGTGGCCGCTGGCGCCGGTGGCCGTGATCCTGACCCTCGGCTACGTGACATACCAGCTGTGGAAGGGCAATCCGTGGCAGGTGATCATCGCCGCCGGGGCACTCGCCGTCGGGTACCTGTACTACTACGCGTACCTGTACCCGCAGCGCGAGACGCGGTGGACGATGCCGTCGGCGCCGCACGACGAGCACGCGGTCGACGAGCCCGGTGGCATCCTGATGGGACCGGCGCTGGAGATTCACCCGGTAGGCGGCCACGAGACGGAGAACTGACAGATGCCACGTGCGCGTGAGCTCGGCATCCCGCTGCGCGGGGAGCCAGGAAAGTGGAACGCGATTACCGACGTCCCGGGAGTCGAGGTCGGATACGAGACCCTGATCAGCGGGGACGGAGCCCTCGACGTGGGCCGCGGCCCGGTCCGGACCGGGGTGACGGCGGTGCTGCCGCTCGGCCGGGCAGCGGTCGGCAGATCATGCCCGGCCGGCTGGTACTCGCTGAACGGCAACGGCGAGATGACCGGCACGGCCTGGCTGGACGAGACCGGCGCGCTGTCTCTGCCGGTCGGCATCACCAACACCCACGCCGTCGGGCCAGTGCATCGCGGGATCATCGACTGGTCGATCCGGCCGGACCCCTCCCTGGCGGCCCGCTGGCACCTGCCGGTCGTGGCCGAGACCTGGGATGGCTACCTGAACGACATCAACGGTCCGCACGTGACGGCGCAGACCGCGATGCGCGCACTCGACAACGCCCGCAGTGGTCCGCTTGCTGAGGGCTCGGTCGGCGGCGGCACCGGGATGAACTGCTACGCCTTCAAGGGCGGGACGGGAACGGCATCGCGGCGGGTGCGGATCGGGTCCCGCGGCTACACGGTCGGCACGCTGATGCAGGCAAACTTCGGCAGCCGGGCCGAGCTTGTGGTGGCGGGCCGGTATCTGGGCGAGGTGCTGAGCGAGGACAACCCGATGGAGGAGACCGACTGGCTTGCTCCGCCCGGAGCCGGGTCGTGCATCACGATCGTCGCTACCGATGCACCGCTGCTGCCCGGCCAGTGCAAGGCGCTGGCGCGCCGGGTGCCGCTCGGCCTGGCCCGCACGGGCACGACGGGCAGCCATTTCTCCGGCGACCTGTTCCTCGCATTCTCCGCGACCAACGCAGGGATGCTCGACAGCTCACTCGACTCGAAAGCCGAGAGCGAGAGCCTGCCCAGCATCGAGTTCGTGCCGTGGGGGCAGCTGGATCCGCTCTACGAGGCGGTCGTGCAGTGCGTCGAGGAGACGGTGCTGAACGTGCTGGCCGCCAGCGTCACGATGACCGGGCGGGATGGCCACCGCAGCCCGGGCTTCCCGGCCGGCCGACTCGCCGAGCTGCTCGGCTAGGGCACCAGGTGGCGGTAGCTCCGGGTGCCGTAGGCCGAGGTCGGTGAGCTGACGGTCATGTCGGCGTAGGCTCGCAGGCCATTGCCGTAGGGCGTCAGGTTCGTGAGCGTGACCGTCGCCGGATAGCCGGTGAAGGTGCCCTGGGCGCAGTTCGGGTCGCAGTTGTTGATGTTCAGGGTCCCGGTTCCCTGCGCGGTGGCGGTCCTCCACCCGGACCAGATCAGGCCGGCCACGAAACCTGACCCGTCGGCCGATACGTCCACCTGACTGGGCTCGGTGCGCATCTCGCCGGAGCAGGTGACCACCGGCAGGATGCACACCGTGAAGTCGGCCGGCGTGGCCGCCTGCGTGGACGTCGCGGCCGGCGACGAAGCGGCTGGGGTGGTGGTGCCGGTGCCCCCGCCGAGGTTGGCCCCGCCGCCGCTGCTCGCTCCGGACGTGCCTGCCGTGGCGGAGGGGGTGCCGGCCGTGGCGGAGGGGGTGCCGGCCGGCGTCGCGGCCGACGTGCAGCCGGTGGTACTGATGATCGCCGCGCCGGCCATGACGGCCGCCAGCCAGGTACGTCGCATGCAGTCCCCTCCCGTGCCCACTAATAGCACTGACGGGCTACTTCGGTAAAGATGTCCGGCCAGACGCGCCGGGTGCGGGGACAGGACCTGGACGCAGTCGTTTGGGCCGCGCCGGCCGGGGCAGCAGTGACGAGATGCCGCGCCGGAGCGGGGGTGCGCCGGCGCGGCATCTCAGCGACATGGGGACGCCTGAGGGCCCGGCCCGGTCGCCTGTCCCTGTAACTCGCCAAGCGAATCCTACGGCTGCGCCGTAGGATTCGCTTGGCGAGTTTGGGATGGTTATGGAGGTCTGCATGCCGAACATGCTGGTTGTGGGGCTGCGGCCTCATCTGCCGAGGGGTGTCGGCTGAGTGCGTGGCGGCCGGATTCTGCGCTGGGCTCGTACCTACCGGGCGGACATCGCCTGGGTAGTCTTCATCCTGCTGAACCTATTTGCCATGCGCCTCATCCCGGAATGGCAGACGGTCCCGTTCCTGATCATCTGGGTTACCCTGACCGCGATCTACGGCTTCCGGCTGTGGCATCTGGGCTCCACGCTGCTTACGGTCGTGACCGTGACCCTGGCCACCGGCGGCCTCATCGGGTGGCAGGTCCTGCGCGGCAAGCAGGACGCGGATTACCTCGCCGAGGTTCCCCTGCTCGCCATGATGTTCGTGATCATGGTCTGGCACTCCCGCAGGCGGGTCACGGCCATGGACGAAATGAGACGGGTATCGGAGCACAACCTCGTCCTGCTTGACCAGCAGCGCCAGTTCCTGCAGGACGCCTCGCACGAGCTCGGGACCCCCATCGCCATCGCCCTTGGCCACGTCGAGCTGATCGAGCAGACCGCCGCGGATCAGGCGGTCGCGGCGGATGCGCGGGTGGCCGCCGAAGAGCTGCTGCGGATCCGGCGGCTGACCAGCCGGCTGCTCCTTCTCGCCTCCACCGATGCGCCGGACTTCCTGTACCCGGCGCCAGTTGATGTCGACGAGATCCTGGTCGAAACGCTGCACCGGTGGAGCCACCTCCCGCGGCGCTGGTCGCTCGGCAACCTGGCGGACGCGCGGGTGCAGGGCGACAGCGACCGGCTGACGCTGGCTCTGGACGCGCTGATCGAGAACGCGGTCGATCACACCGACGCAGACGGTCAGATCGAGCTCAGCGCCCGGCGCGAGGGCGACGAGGTCGTCATCGCGGTGAAGGACTCGGGCTCCGGCATCCCCGCCTCGGAAGCGGAGCGGATCTTCGGCCGGTTCTCCAGGATCGACGCGGGCCGGAGCCGGTCAGCGGGCGGGTTCGGCCTCGGCCTGGCGATCGTGAAGGCGATCACTGAAGCTCACCGGGGGTCGGTCCGGGTCCGCAGTGCGGTCGGCGAGGGCTCGGTGTTCGAACTGCAGCTGCCCGCGGCCGCGGCCGAGCCGACGCCGCCGCTCGACCAGCGGGCGCTGCAGCTGTAGTCCGCGCCGGGGAGCGGCGCCACGGCTTGCGCGCCACCCCGGCGCAGGCCAGGCCCAGCACAGGATTGCCGCCGCCGCCGGGCGCGTCGGAGTCGGGCCGCCAGTCTGGGACCGGAACCAGCCCGGGCTCGACAAGCTCCAGACCGGAGTTGACCCCTCCTACTCACAGAGGTCACGCACTGCCCACCGGCCCCTATCTGCCAGATTTGAGCCGGCACGACTCTTACGGAGCGTCAGACGCTGATTCGCTTGCGCTGTACCTTCTGGCCTTGATTGCCGGACCCGGCCCATCTGGCAGTACTGAACCGTCCCGGCTTTGCCGGGGCTGCTTGCCACCCTCCCCGGCGTTCCCCGGATCCGGCTGCCCCCATCTTCATTCAGGCCGCTGCGACGGCCCGACGACGCGGGTCTCTCACCCCCGCTCGGTAACGCAGCGCCTCGTGGCGCAGGAGCAGGTAATCGTAGACCCGCGAAATGTGGGGCTGGGAGGAATCAAAGGAGGCAGAACGGAACTCAGAGCCTGTCACCGGCTAATCCTATGGCGGCCCGGCGCAGGGCAGCCCCCATCGCGGCGCTAGCCGGCGCTCGCCCGGCATCTCGGGCAGACCTGCGCGATAAGGCCGGGCGCCGGGAGCGCCGCGCGCTCGTGACGCCCGCGAAGAGATCGGCCGGCGGGGCCGGCGAGGGCTCCGCGTCCGCGTCGCTGATCGGCCTGGCGCCCGCCGCGAACCGGTCAAGCTTGCTGCCGTGCACGACCCGCCCGGCGAACGGGTCCGCGGCCGCGCGGCGCGCCAGCCCGGCAATGGGCAGGTCATGCTGGGAGGCGGCCAGCACCAGGTTGCCGAACCGGCGGCCGCGCAGCACGCCCGGATCGGCGATCAGGCAGGCGCGGGCGAAGTCGGAGCGCACAGTCGCCACCCGGGCCCGTGCATGCGCGAGCGGCGGGCCGTCGCCGATGTTGACCGCGTAGACGCCGGGCGCGGCGAGCGCGCGCGCCGCGGCGGCCGTGAACTCGGCCGAGGTGAGGTGGGCGGGCGTGCGGCCCCCGGCGAAGAGATCGGCGACCACCAGGTCGAGGGACCCGGCGGCGGCCTGCTCGAGAACGGCGCGGGCATCGGCCACCTGGATGCGGATCCGGCCAGCCCCGGTCCTGCTCGCCCGGCGCCCTGGCTGATCCAGCGGCAGCCGCCGCCTGACGACGTCCACGAGCGCGGCGTCGCAGTCCACCGCTAGCTGCCGGGACCCCGGCCGGGTCGCCGCCACGTACCGCGCCAGGGTGAGGCCGCCGCCGCCGAGATGCAGTACCCGCAGCGGCTCCCCGGCGGGTGCCGCGAGGTCGACCAGGTGCCCGAGCCGCCGCACGTACTCGAACTCGAGGTAGCGCGGGTCATCGAGGTCGACGTGGGACTGCGGGAAGCCATCTACCAGCAGCGTCCAGGCCGCGTAGCGGTCAGGATCGCCCACGAGCTCGACCACGCCCGGGCCTGGCTGGTCCGACATATCGACTATCGTCCAGCGGTGTCGTCGTCTATGTCCACCTGCAGGAAGAAAGAAATGAACCCCTCCCGGCTTGTCACGCCGCAGGACGTCCCCGTCCTGGCGGAACTGCACCGCGTCAACCGGAACTTCCTCGCTCCGTTTGAGCCGGTGCGATCTGACGACTACTTCACGGTCGCTGGTCAGCGCGTCGTCATCGAGGGCGCGCTCGCCAGGTACCAGCAGGGGTCAGTCCTTCCGCACGTCATCCTCGATGGCAGTGGCCGGGTCGCCGGCCGGATCACGCTCAGCGAGATCGTGCGCGGGCCGTTCCAGTCATGCAGCCTGGGTTACTGGGTCAGCGCCGCCGAGAACGGCCGCGGACTGGCTACGGCCGCCGTGCGCGACATCATCGGCACGGCCTTCTCCGAGCTCGGCCTGCACAGGATCCAGGCCGGAATCCTGCTGCACAATGCCGGGTCGCAGCGCGTGCTGGAACGCAACGGCTTCGTCCGGATCGGCGTGGCGCCGGAATACCTCAAGATCGCCGGACGATGGCAGGATCACGTCCTGTTCCAGCTAGTCGCGGACGGGGACGCGAGCACGGACCAGACCAGCCCGGCCGCCGAGGTCGGCTAGCCAGCTGGAGCTAGCCAGCCGGAGCTACGCCCGCACCGTTCCCCGGCTGTCGAAGGTCATGGCGCGCTGCAGCGCCGCCTCGCGCAGGTTCGCCTCGATCTCCACCGGGCCGCCGAGGCTGGCCGCGTGGATGCCAGCCTGCGCGGCCTCCTCCACGACCCCGCCGACCAGGATCGCGAGCTCAGGGGTGCGGTGGAAGACGAGCACGCCGTGGTTGGCGAGCAGGACCGCGGGAACGCCTGGCGTGACCGCGGCCCGGATGCTGGCGACCGCCTCGGCGGAACCACGCGGCCCGTACCCCGCGACCGGCACGCCGGACGGGAGCCCGAACATGGCCAGGGCCTCCACCCAGCACCCGATGGGGTGACGGGCCACCGCGTACGCGGTGGCGTACTGCGAGTGGGTGTGCAGGACGCAGCCGACATCGGGGTGGTCGGCGTACATGGCCGTGTGCATCGCGACGACGGCGCCCTGGATGGGCGGCAGCTCCCCCTCGAGCAGAGTGCCGTCCAGGCCGACCCGCACGACGGCCGAGGCGGGATGATCACGCAGCGACGGGCCAGCAGTGAAGTACATCTCCTCCGCGCCAGGGACCCGGACGCTCACGTTGCCGTGCCCGTTCGCGGAGATCGCCCCGCTCGCGACGACGCGCTGGGCGATGTCGACAACCTGTCCGATGAGGTCCTTGTCCATGCGGCACCTTCCCTTCGCGGCACTCTGCCTCAGGCAAGTCAACGCTGGTCAGGATCCTGGTCACTGGCCGGGGTGCCGCTATGGCAGACGCCTGCCATGGCCCGGCTCCGCCACGCCGCTGTCGAATTGTAGAGTTCCAGGCCGGTGTCGACGGCCGACACCAGTACTCCGGCCCTGTTCCGGCGGAGCCTGCCGATCGTGATGCCGTCGGCACGCACGAAGAAGGCCGGTCAGCAGCTCTGCGGGGCCGAGGAGTTCGGGCAGCTGATCCAGATGTGGTTGCAGGGCGCGGCCGTCGTCATGGCGGCAGGCATCGCGATCCCGGGTACGTGTACGTCGGGGCAGCGCTGAGTCCGGCGAACTCGGACCCGATCGCCGCGCCGATCGCGGCGATCCGCTCGGGCGGTACCCGCGCCGCGTGAAAGGAATGGAAGACGACATCGACGCCACGCCTGGAGTACTGGCGGTAGAACTCGGGCACCGATAGTCGTGGCAGATCAGCGCGCCGCAGCGGACTCCGTCGATGGTCCAGACGCTGAAGTGGCCGCCAGGACCGCACGCGCCAGGTCGCCCGAACGCTCGCCGGGAGCACCGGAGCAGAAGCGCTTGTCGTAGCGCTCGACGACCTGGCCGGCGTCGCTGATCACAAACAAGCTGTTGTGCGGCTTGCGGGCGCCGCCGAGCCGGTGGGCGGAGCCGAGGACCACCCACATCCCAAGCCGGCGAGCGTGACCGGCGATCTCGGCGGCGGCTTCGGAGAGCCCAGTCCAGTCGAAGCCCTCGAAGGTCTCGAAGTCCGTTCCCGCGTAGCCCGACAGGGCGCGCTCGGGGAAGTGCGCGACCCGGGCTCCGCGCTCGCTGGCCATGCTCATCTGTCGTTCGACCTGGCGGAGGTTGGCCCGTATGTCGGCGCTCACGGGAAACTGGCAGCTCGCGACCCGCAGGACAGCCATCACTCCATGATGCCCGCTCGCGCCGCGACAGCCAGGCCGCCCGCCGCCGTGATCGAACGGCGACGACGGACCGCCCGGCTGTCAGCGAGATTGTCCGGCGGCTGGTCCTTACCGCACCCGGTAGAAGGCGGTCGGCTTCCAGCCGTATCCGTAGTGGACGAGGCTCACCGGCGAGCCGTAGTCGTGGGCACCGAACGTGTACCCCCACCTGCGGAAGAGTTCCACGTGCCCTGAACCGTAAAAGGCGAGGTCGCCCATCCGCGGGTGCCTGACCCTGACTAGCTTCGAGCTGGCCAGCATCTCGTTCGTAGTCCTCGGCAACCGGATCCCCGCGTGGCGGTACGCCATCATGACCAGGCCGGAGCAGTCGTAACCGGGGCCAGTACCGCCGTAGACGTAGGGATGACCAGCCCGCCGCGCTGCCCAGGCGTAGGCGCGCAGCCGCCGGGCCTTGCGGTGCCGATGCCGGACGGCCGCCAGCACGCGCGGCTGGCCAACGGTCGTCAGCCTCGTGACGGCTGCCTGGCCGGCACTCGCCGCCGGCGCCGCAGCGGCGACCGGGGCCTGCAATGCGAAAGCCGCGGTCATCCCGACCGGGACTGCCGCGACTGCGGACATGCTAAGAGCCTTACGGATCAGTGGGGACATCAAGTTCCGATCACGCGAACGTCGCGCAGACCAGCGGGGAAAGGCGCTTGAGGCGCGCCTGACGCGGCGGGTCTGCGCCTGACATGCCCCACGCTAGCGGCGTGGAGCGGGTGTTGCCTGGTAAAACACCGAAGAAGTGCCCGACGGCCGGACTAAGAATGCCTGTACCGGCGCAAATTCTTGGTCAGCTTACCCTGGACGGAGGGTCACCAAAGGGATGCGGGCGCCATTGCCGCCCGGGCGCCCGCAGGAAGACCTTCCGCCCGCGCAATCCGGCCAGGCCGTGTCCTGTCGATCTTGGTAGCCCGCTTTCCGGTTGCGTGGGTAAGGTGCCGTCCATGATCGAGGATGTTGCCTGCCGTTGACGAATCCGTGGCTGTCCGGACCCATGCCGACGAAGCGACTCAATCGTGAGCGGCTTGAGGAGCGCATCCTGAACCTGCTGTCGTCGCAGAACATGTGCGTGCTGGCGACCGTGGGTCCAGACGACCCGCTGGCCACGCCGGTGCGCTACTACTCGCTCGGCTTCGCAGTTCTGTTCACTGCCGGCCCGCGTTCACCGACGATGCGTATCATCGCTGCCGATCCGCGCGTGTCCGTCGGCATCTTCGCACCCCTGGTCGGGCTGGCCAGCAGCCGCGGCGTCCAGGTGTTCGGGACCGCCAAGGTCCTTGGCCCCAGCATCCTGACCGCACGCACTACTGGACGGCGTTCCGATGGGAGAACGAGCACGCAGAGCGCGGGCGTCCGCTGTCCGAACCGCCCGAGGACACGCTCGTGGTCATTGAGGCGGAGCGGATTGTCTACACCGAGCACTGGCTGCGGCGTGAGGGATTCGCACCACGCCAGTTCTGGCTTCGCTGAAATGCTGCTCGCGCGATCATGGGAGCCAGATGACGGCGGCGATGAGGACCAGGCTGGCCCGGTAGAGGGATGCGCGTCGGGCGTATCTGGTGGCCAACCTGGTCGAACCGTTCCGGGATGACGTGCCGTATTCCGCGCTGGCGTAGGGCTCGGCGGGTGGAGTCGTGGGCGTAGCCCTTGCCGGCGATCAGCACATCGGGTCGTTTGCGGGTCGGCCGGGTCCCGGTTCGTTCACCCGGACCGCATCCAGCGACGCAGTGGTTGCGGGTTGTCGCCGGCCTGGCCGGGGTGAGCAGGATCGATAATGGCCGGCCGCGTCCGTCGACCGCGAGGTGGATCTTCGTGCTCAGTCCGCCACACGCCCTAGCCCGGCGGCCCTGCTGGGCCCCCGCAATCCGGTTAGCCCCCCGCAATCCGGTTAGCCCCCCGCAATCCGGTTAGCCCGCGCGGCCCGGTTAGCCCGCGCGGCCCGGTTAGCCCGCGCGGCCTGGTTAGCCCGCGCGGCCTGCCCTATGATCGTGGTCGATTTCCAGAACAGGGACGATTTTCGGCCGATATCGCCGAGAGACGACCACGCTCTGAGAATCGTCCACGATCTTGGGCGGCGTGGGGCACCAGGTGGACCGTGGCGTGGGGCACCAGGGGCCGGAGGTGCGCCGGGGGCCGGAGGTGCGCCGGGGGCGCCTGGGCACTTAGACGTCGGGACCGTCAGACGCCGAGGCTTCTTGGCCGATGCCTCGGAGGCGCGGAACGGCAGCAGCGCTGGCGAGCAGGCCGGCCCGCTCGCCAGCCTTGCCGACCGAGACCCGACGTGGCGGCCCGGACGAACCGGGCACCCGCAGCACCACGTCGGCGACGTCGGTGGCCGGCACGTCGTTCCGCTCGTCCCGCTCAGTCGGCCAGTTCCGGGATCACCTGGCGCGCGAACAGGTCGACGCTGCCGCGGTCGTAGGCCGCGTCGATGAAGTTGCCGATCGCGTAGGTGAGCCCGAGCTTGCGCACCTCCGCGAGCCGTTCGGTGATCTGCTCGGGCGTGCCGACCAGGGGGCCGGAGGAGAGCATCCGCAGGTTGCGCTCCAGCGACTCGGCGGGAATCAGCGCCTCATAGTGCACGCGTACCCAGCCGAGCTTGTCCGCCACGTCCTTCTCGGTCTCGCCGATGATGACGTTGAAGTTGGCCGAGCGGACGATCGCGTCGAAATCGGTGCCCACGTCCTGACAGTGCTGGGCCAGGATCTCGGACTTGCGCCGGAATTCATCAGGTGTCGCGTCGAAGTTCGTGTACCGGGCGTATTTCGCGGCGATCCGGAGGGTCTTCCGCTCGCCGCCGCCAGCGATCCACAGCGGGATGCCGCCGTCCTGCAGGGGAAGCGGCCGGCCGATGGCGCCGTCGACCTGGTAATGCTGTCCGGCCAAGGTCGCGGTGCCGGCGGTCCACATCTGCCGCATGATCTGCACGCCCTCGTCGAGCATGCCGAGCCGCTCACCCGCGCTGGGGAAGCCGTAGCCGTAGGCACGCCACTCGTGCTCGTACCAGCCAGCGCCGATGCCCATCTCGACCCGGCCGCCGGAGATCACGTCGACAGTGGCGGCGACCTTGGCGAGATAGGCCGGGTTGCGGTAGCCGATGCACGTGCACATCTGCCCGAGCCGCACCCGGGTCGTCGAGGTGGCGAACGCCGCCATCAGCGACCAGGCCTCGTGCGTGGCCTCGTGCGTGGGCACCGGGACCGTGTGGAAGTGGTCGTAGACCCAGATCGACTCGAACGGTCCGGCATCCATCGCCTGGGCCAGGTCGCGCATCGTGGCCCACTGCTCAGCGACGGGTACACCAGCCAGATCGAGGCGCCATCCCTGCGGTATGAACACTCCGAATCGCATGCGCCTATCTTATTGGCGGGCTTTTCGCGCCCGGCAACTGCGTCACCCGGACGGGCCCAGGCTGCTCACTGTCGACGGGGCGGCCGCCGCGCAGCACCGAGGCGAAGGCGGCAACTGCCGCGAGGCCCGCGGCCACGGCGAACACCACCATCAGGCCGTGGTGAAACGGCCCGGAGATCAGCGCGGGGAAGAACTGCCTGCCGGTGAGGACCCGCTGGCTCGCCGCGGGAAGGGATGACAGTACGCCCCGGGACGCCAGCAGGTGCTGGACCGGGTTGACGCCGAGTACCGTGGCGAACAGCGACGACACAGGCGGCAGCGAACCGATCTGATGGGCGACGGCGTGGGGCACGCCCTGATGCTGCAGGCCGGTAGTCAGCGTCTGGGGGAGGGTTCTGGCCAGTCCGGCGATCATGAGCGAGAAGAACACGCCGATCGACAGGGCCGTGCCTGAGTTCTGGTAGGTCGAGCGCATTCCCGAGGCCACGCCGCGGTACCTGGCCGGGACGCTGCTCATGATCGAGGCGGAGTTGGGCGCGGCGAACATGCCGCCGCCAATCCCGTTCGCCCCGGTGAGGAGGGCGAAGACCCAGTAGTTCGGCCTGGGCTACACCAGCCAGAACAGCCGCGCCGGCTATCTCGGCCACGGGACGGGCGGCCCGGACGACATCCTGGCCCGCAACCGGAGCATCGTGAAGGGCAGGCCCGCGCCCGGTCGGCCGGGGATCGCGCTCGCCCTGTCCGCCGGCTCAGGCGACGACGCAGAGAGCATCATGGCGCGGCACCCGGACCTGTTCAACCCGCAGCGGCACACCGACGACTGCCCGCCCGGCTGCACGACCGACCACCGGCAGCCGGGCAGGGGCGGCAAGGCCCACCCGGACGGCCTGGCGGTGGTCCGGCACGCCGGCGGCAAGTCGTTCGGCGCTGCGGGGTGATTCCGGCAACTCCGGCAGCTACTCCGTCCGCCCTGGCCAGGCAGCGCCCGCCGGCCGCCCGGCCTACACCTGATCTGGAGGCACTTAACCGTGAGAGTCATGAGCGGCAGCATGGTCGGACTACTGCGCGAGTTCGGCAGCCCCGGCGCGTCGCGGGACGATGGCATGGTCCGCATTGTCCTGGCCGCCGCGCCCGCCGGCAGGGCCGCCGAGTACGTCGTGCCCACGGATGACGTTGTTGCCGGGGACCTTGGTTTCGTGTTCCACCACGAAGGTCGGCATGTGTTCATGCCTACGTCCAGCGTGGCGCTGATCGAGGACGCCCCAGCCGGCCCGCCCAACCCCGCTCCGCCTGATCACGCGCCCGGCTGATCTTCCCGAGCTTCCCGCCGGCTGCGCGGGGGGACGCGCCAGAGGTTCGGCCGTGGGGCGGCGCGATAAATCCACGACAAGGCAGCCAGGGAGTGACCCGGCCGCCGTCTTGGTCAAGTGGCGGGCCGGCCGAAACTGCTCCGAACTCCATGCGGGCGGCTCACGCTAAGCGTGAGGCTCGCCGCCCGTCCCGGCAACTGGGGAGGCAGGATGAGCGAGGCGACAGTGGAGTTCATGCCGCTCCGCCGCGACCTGGAGCTGATCGCCGGCAACACGTCCTTCGTGGCCCCGGACGCCGGCCGCGACATGACCGACAAGACGCTCAAGCGGCAGGCCGGGCTGCACCTCTGCCTGGTACCACCCCCGATGCACGGGAAAATCGCAGCGCTAGCGGATCGACGCGGCGCACCACAGCCTGCGATGGTTCTGGGGCAGGGAACGACGCCCGGGCGTGTAACGTTGCGCAATGCGAGATGGCGACTCCTATGCCGCACGGCAATTAGGCCTTAGATTGGTTATCGGGTAGTAAATGCCGCTTGAGTCCAGGGGGGTGACCGGTGGAGCGCAAGCGTCGCGTGCAAGTGCCCGGCCTGGGCGAGGTTGAGGGCACTGAGCTGGGATTCCGGCCGGACGTCGAGAACTGGAGCGCGTACCTGGTCGACGACGGAACGGTGATCCGGCTGAAGGTCGTGGCTACGGAGATCGTCCGTCTCGACGGGAGGTACGACCCCGACGGTAACCCGCTCTACCGGGTGCTGTCGCAGAACATCATGGCTGTGTCGGCCCCGGACGAACTGCGGAGGCAGCCATGACCGAGCAGGTACTGACGGCCCCGCCCGCGCCATACGTGTTCATGCAGGATGAGCGCGAGCCTGCCGAGGGGCAGCTCGCCTGGGCTGGCGGCGGAACCGCGCCGACAGTGTCGGTCGTTGATCTCGCCCCAACGGACAAGGCTGACGGTCACGTTGACGCCGAAGTGGTGGAAGGTCTCCCCCGCTGGCTCGTGGCGGCCTACGCCAGGCGGGCGGCCTGGCACTCCCGCGCTCGCGAGGCCGACCCCGGAGTATGGGCAGCGACGGTGGTCGGCCTGGACGGCGTCTACGGCGATGGCGCGTCGCGTGACGAAGCTGAGGAGGACCTGCGCGAGGCCGTGATGGGCTGGGTCGCCGTACGGCGACGGCTCGGCCTGAAGATCCCCGCGCTGGACGGCTTGGACCTCAACTTGCCCGCGAGTCCCGGTCCCGCGTAGGCCATGGGCAAGCTGCCGAGGCAGACCAAGCGCGCAGCCATGATCGGGAGATTCAGGGAGCTAGGCTGGTCCGGCCCGCACGCCGGGACGGGAGATCATCCGGAGTACATGGCGAAGGGCGACAGGGTCGTCAAGCTACCCAACCCTCATCGCGGCGACATCGGCGTCGGCCTGCTCAAGATCGTGCTGGGGCCAGGCGGGCGTCTCACGCAAGGAGTGGCTGGGCGAGCCTGATGAGGACGAGTCACTCGCTGAGCCTGCTGCGCCGCCAGCCAAAGCACAAGCCTCCGTCCCGAAGCAGCCGTCCAAGCGCTCCACTGCCCCGGCGGCGAAGCAGTCCAAGAAGCGCTGATCCACTCCCGCCGCGCTCTCTCAGCCCGGACATGGCCGCAATACTATTGATTCCTGATCTTCGTGCTCAGCACACTGGAGGCGCTACACGCCGCTGATCCCGTGTGCTCAGGCCCGGAATGTTCCCCATCGCGGGACCACTCGCACGAGCCCCTCATCGGCCAGCATGCGCAGCACGCGCGTGACCGTGGCCCTGCTGACCCCGTAGTGCTCGGCCAGCCCGGCGACGGTCGGCAGCGCCTCGCCGGACTTCCACTCCCCCGCCCCGATGCGCCTGCGCAGGTCGGCAGCGACCAGCTCAAAGGGACGTTCGGGACCGCGCGCCATACCGGTGATCATTCCCGCCGTGGCGAACCTTGTGCCACCTGGCCGCCTTGATTCACCTGATTGACCTGGCTCGCTTGACTTATGCTGTGCTAGCTTGACTCGCGTCAAGCGCAACGGCCGCCGCACGCTCGACATGAGCGATGCGGCGGCCTGACGACCGGGAGCCTGGCGAGAGGTCCCCCGGCGGCTAGGGGCGATCCTAGCCGCCTGCCCTCCTGACGGGTCCCCCGAGATCCGGGAGGGGGCATGCCTGATCAGCCTAACGGCGCCGACCTGATTCCGCCCGGCAGCACCCCGACCCGCGAGCTGCTCAGCGCCGTTCTTGACGCGCTCACCCCGTCCGTGCCAATGACCGAGGCAAACGAGCTGGTCTGGCTGCGCGACCGCGCCGGGCAGGTCCGCGCCGGGCTTCGGCGGTTCTTGTCCGGCCCGGACAACGGGTCGGCCGAGCTGGTCGGCGAGGCCCGCATCCTGCGGGCGCTCACAGCGGACCTGCCGCCTGGCGCCCGCCCGGCCGGCTAGATTCCGGGACCAGGGCCCCCGGCACCTGCCGTGGCTCAGGGTGCGGGCAGACCTGAAGGCGCCGTTCAGGCCGGTTGACCCTGGCGGGGCGGATAGGCCCTTCCTGACCCGCCCCCTGGCAGGAGGGGCCTTCTTTGCCTGCTCGCCGGTAGTAAACGGCAGCGGCTCCGGAGCCGCCCCGGCGAAGCGTTGATCTCTCGGCTCACCGCCGGTTTGTGAGACGAGGAATCGGGCCTCAGTCCGGGTCCGGAGCGGGCTCCGTGGCCTCCTGATAGGAATAGCCAGGAGGCGGCAGCTCAAGGTCGCCCTCCGGAATCGAGAGGCTCTTCCGCATGAGCACAAGCATCTGCAGTTCGGCGTGGTCGAACTTCTCCTGGCGCTCGTAGAAGTCGGGGTCGTCATACTTGCCGTACTGGCCCCAGGACCAAGCCGCGCCGTAAGCTTTCGAGGCAGCCGCAGCCACGTCCCGATCGGCGTAGAACTGCAGGCGAGTCAGCTTCTCAAAGGCATCTGACTGCCAGCCCTCGGGCAGTTCTGCTTCGTCGGTGAAGCCGTAGCCGTGGTTGTAGGCCGTCCTCGCCAGCGCCTTCACGGCCACGTAGAAGTCGATGTACACCTCGCGGCGATGCTCGAACGTCCTGGCCTCATCTTCGCGGGTCCACCGCTCGTGCTCACGCTCACGCTCCCGAGCCCAGGCCTGGTTCTCCCGCCGGTCGGCCCTGCGTTGAGTGAGGATGCTACCGGCTGCCGCGCCGCCGACCAGAGTGCCGATGACGCCCATGCCAGCAACCGCAAGCGGCACCCAGAGCGGAGTAGAACTCACCCGCACATCATGGCGCAGCTCGCCCTGGTGATAGCCGGCACCTGGCAGAGAGCCACCTGCTCCTGACCCGCTGATCGCAGGTGGAGATATGGATGCGCATCAGGGCGCGGGCGCCGGGATTGTTCACTGCTCTGCGCGCAACATCCTTGAGAGCCTGGTCATTTTCCTTTGTTCAGCAGAAGCTCGGAATCTGAGTATGTCGGGGCGGCGTGCGTAGCCAGGCCCGGTCCTGGCCGCTGCGGGCCACGAACTAAGCCAGCTAGGCGCGTGATAGAGCCTGGCTCGGCAATGTCGCTGCCCGGCTCTGCGCCTCCGGTGATAGAGCGGTGATAGAGCCGCTAGCTACCCGGCCCGGTCAGCCGTTCCAGCACGCGGCCGACCGTCCTCTCGCTCAAGCCGGTGGCCCTGGCCAGGGCAGCCCTGCTCAGGCCAGGTTCGCTCTCCAGAGCAGCCAGCACGGCAGCGTCCTGGCTTGCCTTGTCCGGCAGCACCGCGCTGTTGGAGTGCTTCCCCTTCTTCCGGCGCCTGACCTGCCTGATCTGATTAGCAGGCCCGGCGGTCGGCTAGGCTGCCGGGACCGTGGCCTCCGCGTAGACGACGGGGACTGCCTCTACGGCAGCAACTTCTTCTGCCTGACCGCGCAGCAGGTGGGTAAGCGCCGCGCCGAACCCGAGCACGACGACCGGCAGGCAGGACACGAGCACGACGACCGGCACCGAGCCCGGCGCGCGTGGTCGGCGGTCAGGAGGTGGTAAGCGACCTGGCCGAGCATGCCGAGCACGAGCGCGCCGACCGACGACGCCCGCGCGAACCGCCGCGCCGCCTCGGTGATGACGACCGGGGCCAGCCACGCCCCGAGCGCGAAGGCTGCATATGCCTCCACCCCGACTGGCAAGCTGATTGCCGTGTTGAGATGGACGCGTCCGAGCGCGCCCGGCAGGCCCGGTAGTGGCTTCACAATGCCGAAGCCGCTCATCTCACCGAGCCCTACCCACCCGGACCAGACGGCCACTGCCGCCGGCGCCGCGATGAGGCCCAGCGGCCAGCGCCGCACGCCCTTGCTCCCGCTCACCTTGCCTGCCTTCCCCGGCGCCTGGCCGGCTGGTCCGCCCCGTCCGGTACCGCCCGCAGCACGACGGTCGGCCGGTCGGCCGCTGATTCCAGCTCCCGCCGCGCCGCGTCATAGCCCCGCGTGAACCCCTCGTGCTGGCCCAGCTCCCGTGCCTGATCGAGCCGCCGCTGCTGCTCCCTGGCCCGGACCCGCGCGATTACCTTCCACCAGTCGTCGCCGTAGCGGCACTGCACGGCCCTATCGTGGCAATATGCCGTCGCCGCGACCTTCCGGCCACTTGCGAGGACCGTCCGGCCCGCCGGACCAGTCGCGGTAGGCCATCCGGTGATCCGGGTAGACCGCGAACCCCGCCGCGCGAAGCGCCTCCGCCACCCGGCCGATGTCGTTGCAGGTCATGATGGCAACCGCGTACCCGGCCGAATGGGCTGCCCTGATCAGCGAGAAGTCCAGACGGCCGAACGCCGGGCGCCACTCCGCGTGCTCATGGATCACGCCGTCCCAATCGATGGCCAGGCAGTCCCGGCCGCTCACTCGGACACCTCCGGGGTACCCTCGCCCGGCCCGGCCTGGTCCTGCTCAGCCGCCAGCTCGCGGAGTGCGGCCAGCGCTTCGGCACCCTCCTGCTGCTCGCACGCAGGGTGCATGAGGTTGCTGTCACCGGGCTTCGGCTGGCCGCACCGTGTGCAGGCCGCTTCCGTCGGCACCTCGCCGTCAGCCGGCAGCTCGGCCATCGGCACGAGAGCCCACTTGCTGATGCTGGCGACGCGCATCATGGCGCCCCTCAGCGTGTCGCGCTCAATGACCCCGAGCGACCACGCATCGATCCAGCGCTGGAGGTGCGACCGGCCGTCCGGGGAGCACATGGCTCCCGGCGCTACGCCGCAGCGGTCACAGGTGATGGAGCGCACCAACTGATCCGGCGTGCGCTCAGTAGACTCGTTTGACATTGGAGTCTGTCCCTTTCCAGCTAGGGACTCGGCTCCTAGGCCCGGTCCTGGCGCTTCCCCGCCTGGCCGGGCCGCCAGCGTTCTGTAGTTGGCTCGCCCCCCGGTTTAACTGCCGGGTTCGTCATGCCAGGGCCGACATGAAGACGGCGGCTGTCGTATTCGACAGGGCCACCCACTTGTAGCGGTCGTTTCCCGAGCCGAGGTCGGCCGCCGCCGCCATCAGAAGTTCTGCGCCAGTCGCTCGATCAGCGGCGCGGCGGCCTTCAGCTGGTTCAGTTCCGAGCGCGAGAACCCAGCCGACAGGGCCGTGGCGAGCTGCTCGGTCCGCACGTTCCGCCGGTGCCTGAGCATCTGCGAGCCCGCTTCGGTCAGCGAGATGACGGCCCGCCTGCCGTCGCCTGGGTCGGGGCGCCGCTCGACCAGGCCGCGTGCCTCGAGCGCGGCGATCGTCGCTCCTATCGACTGCGGGCTGATCCGCTCCAGCCTGGCCAGCTCGCTCGGCGTGGCCGGGCCGCCCCGGTCCAGGCGAACCAGTGCTGACGTCTCGGGCAGCGTGATCTCGCCGTCGGGCTGCACCTGACGCAGCCGGCGCACGAGCAGGCCGATGCTTACCCGCAGCGCGGCGGCGATGTCCTGGACGTCCGGGGCTGCGGTCAGCTGCGGGTCAGCGGTCATATGCTAAAACTAAACTGATAAGGCTGACCTTAGCAAATGACTTAGCCCGCGCAGGACTATCGCTGCGCCTGGCCCCGGACGTTGCCGCTGCCTGACCTGCCTGTTCCTGGTGCCTCAGCGGCTGCCAGTTCGTCGGGTGGCGTCTCGTCCGGCGCTGGTGGCGCGGCGCAGGAAGCCGGCGAGCAGCTCGAGCTCGCTGTCGGCGTATCCGGCGCAGATCTGGTCCATCGAGGTGTTCATGGATGAGTAGAGCCGGAACACCTCCGCGCTGCGGTCGCGCTGCGCTCGCACGATGACCGAGTTCCGGTCGGAGGCTCAGGATCGCGCTCGCGGCTGACCCAGCCGCCGCGCTCCAGTCTGTCCAGGATGCCCGTCACCGTGGCCGGGTGCAGCCCGAGGCAGCCGCACCCGCCCAGGCATGACCCTGGCGACGGGCTCGTCATGCGCAACCTGCTCAGTCCCCTGACAAAGGCAGTGTTCCGCGAGCACTACGCCGACCTGGCGCTCATGGAGGAAGCCCTTCGTGACAGCGACCTGGACTGGACAGTCGTGCGGCCGCCACGACTGACCGACAAGGCGCTGACCGGCACCTACCGGACGGCCTGCGGCCGTCACTGTCATCGCCGTCGCGGCCAACGCCTTTTCGGGCATCGCGGCGCTCGTCCATTTCACACCGATCCTCCCCGGCATGGCCCAGGCAGGCGTGCCAGAGTCGTGGCTCACCTCCCCGATCGGCACGCTCAAGACGGCGGGGGCGGCCGGGCTGCTCCTCGGCCTTATCGCCGTTCCGCTGATCGGGACGGCCGCGGCGATCGGCCTCGTCCTGTTCTTCGTCTGCGCCGTTTACACGCACATCCGCGCTAGCGACTACTCGGCGCAGTTCGGCCTGGCGATCGGGTTCGGCTTGCTGGCCGTGGCCGCGCTGACCTTGCACCTGGCCTCGGCTGAGACCTTGGTACCTCGCGCTGATTCGTCCGACCTGATCGAGGCCCTGGTCGCTGACCGCCGCTGGTCCCGCCGTCGCCTCGCGGACTACCTGGCGGTGCTGTTGCGTTCCACCTTCGTCCGGGGCCCTCCGGGACGGGCAAGGTGCCCTGCTCACGCGCCGAGCCGGTCAGGCCACGACGTCGCTGATGACCTCGAATCCGACCATCCGGGTCGGCGGCGGCAGCTGAGCCTGAGCCAGAGCCGGAGCGCTGGCCTCGGCGAACGCACGGGCATCGTCGCTGGACCGCCAGACCTCAATCGTCCGGGCGCCGTTGCCGGGCCAGGCTGGCCAGCGGGTAGCGCACCCGTTACTAGGCGGGCGGTGCTGGCTGCGGCTGGTGCGGGGCGAGCACCGCGTGGTAGCTCGCGCCATCGGCGGGTTCGGGGTCCGCGTGGACGAGCGCCGCTGACAGCCGGGGGATCGTGTGCAACAGGGCGTGCTCGGCGCCGACCGTGACCTGGTGGGCGCGGATAGCCGAGCTGGCGGCGTCGACGACGACCTCGCACTCGGCCCTGAGCTGATGACCGATCCAGCGGATCCGTACCTGCCCGACATCGAGTACCCCGGGTACGGCGCGCAGGGTCTGCTCGGCCTGGTCGACGATGGCCGGGTCGACGGCGTCCATCAGCCGACGGTAGATCTCCCTGGCTGCCTGGCGCAGGACCGCGAGGATGGCGATGGTGATCAGCAGCCCGACAACTGGATCGGCCCACTCCCAGCCCAGTGCTACCCCGCCCGCGCTCAGCAGCACGGCCAGCGAGGTCAGCCCGTCGGTGCGGGCATGCAGCCCGTCGGCGACGAGCGCGGCCGAGCCGATCTTGCGACCGGTCCGGATGCGGTAGGCGGCGGCCAGCTCATTGCCGGTGAACCCGATCAGCGCGGCGACCGCGACGGCGATCAGGTCGGACACGTGGCGGGGGTGCAGCAGGCGGCTGATGGCTTCGTACGCCGCCAGTGCGGACGACGCGGCGATGGTGAGCACGATCGCGATCCCGGCCAGGTCCTCGGCGCGCCCGTATCCGTAGGTGTACCGGCGGGTTGGCGGGCGCCGTCCGATGACGAACGCGACGCCCAGGGGCACCGCGGTCAGGGCGTCGGCCGCGTTGTGCAGGGTGTCGCCAAGCAGCGCGATCGAGCCGGACGCGACAGTTACCGCAGCCTGGATCAGCGCCGTGACGCCGAGGACGCCCAGCGAGAGCCACAGCGTCCGCATGCCCTCCCGGCTCGATTCCATGGCCGCGCCGACCTGGTCGGCGGTCTCGTGGGAGTGCGGGCGCAGGAGATGCCGCAGGCGAGGCAGCAGCCCTCTCCCGGACCCGTGCGCGTGCTCATGGTCATATCCATGCCCGTGGTCGTGACCGTGCTCATGCCCGTGATCGTGGCTGCCGGCCGCGGGATCCGTATCGCTCATGATGCCCAGGATGCCGGGAGCCAGCCACGAATGGTGACTGGCTCCCGGCGAACTGGCGCCGGCGCGGGTCAGGCGTCGCTGTGGTGCGGAAGGAATTCCTGCACCTTGGTCATGACGCCCTCCCTGATGACCCCCAGCCGGTTCAGGTCTCCCTTGAGCAGCGCCTTCGCGTCGTTCTTCATCTGCTCGAACGTGGCGTGCGGAGGCGCGGGCGGCACGTCAGGGTCGGTCCGCACGTGGAGCAGGACCGGCCGGTCAGCGGCGAGCGCCCGGTCCCACGCGGCGCCGACCTGATCCGGCTTGTCAACCGCGATGCCGATCAGCCCGAGGCTGCTGGCGAAGGCTTCGTAGGAGACGTCAGGCAGCCGCTGCGACCCGGTGAACTTCGGCGCGCCCTCGATCGCCCGCGGAACAGCAGCATCGGGTTGACCGGATCGGCCTCGACGTCCGCCTCCATGGCCATGGTCTCGCACCAGCGCTGCACGGTCGAGCACACCAACGAGGCGTACGCGTCGGCGCTGTTCGACGTCTACGACGCCGACGCGGTCACGGTGCAGCCCTACCTCGGCGGGGGCGCACTGGCTCCTTTTCTCGATCGCCTCGACCGCGGCGTGATCGTGCTGTGCCGCACCTCGAACCCGGGCGGTGGCGAACTGCAGGACCTGCCGGCCGGGCAGGTGCCGCTGTACCAGCGCATCGCTGAACTGGCCGAGACCCGGTGGAACCGCAACGGCAACTGCGGGCTGCTCGTCGGTGCCACCTACCCGCGTGAGCTGAGCCAGGTCCGCGCGCTCGCGCCGAGCCTGCCGCTGCTGATCGCGGGCGTCGGCAGGCAGCGAGGCGCGGTCAGGGAAGCGGCCAGGGCAGGGATGACCAGCGGCGGCGGCATCATCGTCAGCTCCTACCGGCCGTGACGCACGCTTCCAGCGGGCCAGACTTCGCCGAGGCAGCCCGTCAGGCTACCCTGACGCTGCACTGGCAGCTGACGGCCGGGCTGTCGCAGTAGCGGCGGGGAAACCCGACTGGTCCGCGCGTTCGGGCCGGGGCACCTGCGGGAATGGGCGGGGCGCTGATCCTAGTGACCGGCCTGCTGTGGTCGGTCGTCCTGGCGGTGCTGGCATGGCGTCGATCGGGTGCGCCGGCGCGGGCCTATACCGTGCTGCGGCAGGCGTTCGGCGGTACCTTGCTGCTCGGCCTGGAGATCCTCGTCGCGGCCGACCTGATCAGGACCGTCGCCGTTGCCCCGACGCTGAGCAACGTCTCGGTCCTCGGGCTGATCGTGCTGATCCGGACATTCCTGAGCTTCTCGCTGGAGATAGAGATCAATGGCGTGCTGCCCTGGCGGCGGGCCCTGGCCAGCGGCGCCGGAACTGTGCGGCAGGCCACCAAGACCGCACTCGGGCCCGGCCCGGACTGAGCGCGAGAGCTCACGGAGGGCGCAGAGCTCACGGAGGGCAGCCGCTTTCGGCTCACGGAGGGCAGCCGTTTTCGCGCGCCGCCGATGCTGACAGCGATCAGCGGGCCCTCGCCGGTCATGATCGTGGACGATCTTCAGAGCGTGGTCGTCTCTCAGTGCAGATAGCCGAAAATCGTCCAGGTTCTGGAAATCGACCAGGATCATGAAACTGGGCGGCCGCGCTAGCCGGGAGTGCGATCGCGCGGTTCGGCCGGGGCAGCCGAGCTCCTCGCGGCGAGTTCCAGGCGCTCCGCGCCGAGCCCCACATTGGTGCCCGAGCCGTAGGCGCTCGCGCCCGACAGGATCGCCGCCAGGGCCGTCCCGAGAATCGCGCCTACTGCCTGCTCGGCATTGAGGTCCCCGGTGGCCCATAGCGCCGAGAAGGCCACGACCCCGCCGATGCCTAGTACTGCCACGGACCAGCCCAGCCAGAGCAGCACCCGTTCGACCTGCCTGGCATGCTCGACCTTGACGGCGATTCTCGCCTGGTCCACCATCGGCCTCGGATCTTCCGCTGCCCGCGGGCAGCCTGCGTCGTTCTGACTTCAGAGCCGGTTTCTTCCCGCCCGCCCACGATGTCAACCCGGTCGCCTCTGCCGGACGGCTTCGTCGCTGGCCGAGGACGGTTCCTGCCTGCTGACGGCGTCTGGCTGGCTTCCCGCGACTGACCAGATACCGGAGAAGCCGGGTCCGCTTCACCTCGCGTGAGCCCGGCTGCGAAGCTGGAGAGCATGGAAGGGATCTCGCGGAGGTGACGTCATGGACCGCCAACCGACGGCTGCGGCAGCCGGCACGATCGAAATCGGCGGCGATCTGACCGTGAACCGGATGGGCTTCGGGGCGATGCGGCTCACTGGGCAGGGCATCTGGGGCGAGCCGCCGGACCGCGCGCAGGCGCAGGCCGCGTTGCGCCGGGCCGTGGAGCTCGACGTCATGTTCATCGATACCCGGGATGAGGGGCTGAGCGGGGCGTCGGCGAGGTAGCGGTCAACCGCCACCGCATACGCAACTGGCGCGGGCCTGCCGCGAGCGGCCGTCGGGGAATAACAGCCGATCCGACGGGCACGGGCGCTGCGACAGCCATCGATCCTCCGCCTGGCACGTCTCGCAGTAAATGGCGAAAGCAGCCCTGCCGGGTCTCAGGTAT